>Ga0210391_10000018_pt1 | contig 281254 bp, 258 predicted proteins | sample IncBWC12OmetaG_FD_160573 | JGI IMG/M metagenome (GOLD analysis project Ga0210391, IMG submission 160573) | Forest soil microbial communities from Barre Woods Harvard Forest LTER site, Petersham, Massachusetts, United States - Inc-BW-C-12-O ...
CGAATACTATCGGCACCGCATTGAATCAGAACCGTGAGGCGTGTCCCAATCCAAACATGCCGCCCTACAACTTGCTATTGCTGCGCTTGCGCAGCCGGATGTAGGCGTCCGCCGCCGTGCCATAGACCAGGTCGCCGTCGCTGTCATAGGCCTGCTCGCTGATCCCCAGCTGGTCGGCGGTCAGCTCCAGGCGCCAATGCGCATTCACGGCCGCCGGGGCCGACAAGGGCACCGAGTGGCAGAGCTTCTGGTCGTTGCTCGCGGCGAAGCCGTCATCGGTTTTCTTCCATTCCAGCGAGCACCCGGTGAGCAGCTTCAGATCGGGGGGCTGCAGCGAGGAGAACAGTTCCGGCGTCTCGGCACCATTGTGCCAGCGCTTCGGTTCCGCGAGCGCCCACACCGCTTCCACGATCCGGTCCTTCACGACCTCAAAGGACAGAATGTATTGCGCCGTGACGCGCTGCGGATCGTCAGTGTCGGTTTCCTCCATGTAAAAAACGTTCTCGCCCACGGTGAGCGAATCCACCCGCACGATCACCGCACTCACCGCCGGATGCACGGGCCCGCCATGCTTGCGGTCGGTGGCGACCTGCGCACGGTTGTCGTAGTGGCCCGGCAACCAGCCTTCCACCTGCAGCATCAAGGCGTCGGACTTGCTCGTCGGGGCCGTTGCGCAGCCGCCAAGCACCCCCGCCGCCGCCAGGCTCACCAGCAGCGGCATCGTCAATCGGTACTGGATCATCGTGTTTGCGACTCCGTGAGGGGGGACTTCAGCCGTAGGTGGCGCGCCATTGTGCGCGATAGGTGAGCCCGAGGGTCATCACTCGCTCGAGCAGCTCGTCATAGTCCTGGCCGGCGGCGCGCGCGCTTTCGGCGAAGTCCTCGGTGGCCGTCAGATTCGGATTGGCATTGGCCTCGAGGACGTACACCTCGCCCGCGGCGGTGGCGCGAAAATCCATGCGCGCGTAGCCCGACAGACCCAGCGCCCGATAGATGCGACGCGACAGCCGGTCCAGACGCGCCTCGAGGGCGGCCGGCAGATCCTCGGCGGCATGGGTGGTGATGCCATAGCGTTCCTGGTAGTTGCGGTCCCATTTCACCTTGCGCGTGGCGATGGCTGCCAGGTTGTCCGGCATGGTACCGAACACCATCTCCCATACCGGCAGGCGGTGCAGGCGTTCATTGCCCATGACGCCGACGTACAGTTCGCGGCCGGCAATGTACTCCTCCACCAAGGCGTCCGAGCCGACCTGGTCGTGGACGAACTGGATGCGCTCCTTGAGCTTCCCGGCATCCTCGACCACCGAGGCCTGCGCGATGCCCAACGAGGCGTCCTCGATCGTGGACTTCACGAACAGGGGAAAACGCAGCCGGCGCGGCACATTGACGCGCGCGCCGCGATTGAACACCGCGAACTGCGGGGTCGGGATGCGGTGGTAGGACAACAGCTGCTTGCACAACGGTTTGTCGCGCGACAACAGCAGGCCGCGCGGATTACAGCCGGTATACGGCTGGCGCAGCAGCTCCAGGAACGCCACCACATGCTGGTCGTAGGTGCCGATGCCGTCAAACTCCTCGAGCAGATTGAAGACCAGATCGGGCTTCCAATCGGCAATCGAGGTACGAAGTTCGGTGAGGCTGTCGAGCACGCCGACGCACAGCACCTCGTGGCCGCGCGCTTTGAGGGTCGAGATCACGTCGTACTCGGTGCGCCACTCGGCGATCTCCTTCTCGGTGCGACCCTCCAGAGTGTCGGGAGGCACCAGACTCGAGTGCAGGACGACGAGCACACGCTGCTTCTTCATAGTGGAAAGTGCGGCGTCTCACCCTGGGCGTACAGCCTCGCGAGTCGGATCAGCATCCAGCGGACATGCCGCCCGGCATCGCGGCGATTGCCGCGCACATGAAGTTTCAAGGCATCGCACCGTTCCGTGATCATCCGCAGCAGCTGATAGATACTATACCGCTCGATCTTCAGTTCCCGCGACACTGAATTCACCAGCTGTATTTTCATGGCGCGGATCAGGGTGCTGGCGCGCACCGCGCCGCGCGGCACCGGCTGCGCACGGAACACCTTCTGCACCAGCTCCTCGATCATCCCGCGCCGGTCACTGCCGCGGCGCGCGAGCTTGTCGCGATAGACCTCGGCCAGGGTGCGCGCATCGGTGGCAATGGATTCTATGCGCCGCCGGTTGCGCACCGGTGCCTTGCGGTCACGGAGGCTCGCCATCAGTTCATCCACACGACACAGCTTCTGGAATGCCGGCCACTGCGCATAGGCGCGCCGCCAGTTCGAATTCGGTTTGAGCCACACCGCAAAGGTCTCGGCGAAATCCTCGGTCGGATGCGCCTGGGCGTACCAGTCGCCCAGATGATGCACATAGCGGCGACTGCCCGGGCGCGCGCGGTAGCGCTCGGGGTACGGCAGCGAGGCCGGACCGAACGTCTCGCGCCAGCTCGCCCGGCGCCGCAGCCGGTAGGCATTGTCGAGCGCGTGACCGGCTTCATGACGCAGAATCCGCATCAGCCAGCGCATATTGCCACCCTCGACTGCGTGCATCATGCGCCGTTCGAGCCGCTCCAGACGCGGATGCGCCAGGTAGAAGGGTACGGCTATGCCGGGGACCCCATCAGGCGAGAACCACTCCTCGGCGAGCCACGCATGCGGCTTGAATTCGATGCCGCGTCCGGCAAGTTCGCTGTAGAGGCGCTGCATCGGGCGTGCGAGTCGCGACTCCTCGACGGTGAGGTTCAGATCGCACAGCCGCACTTTGAGCAGTTCCTCATCGGCCAGCCGCACCCACGCGCGTGCACGGCGCGGGCTGGCCGACTTGCGGGGGGACGCGGCTGCTAGGGCGCGCGCCGGCCGCTTCGGGTTGGTCGCTCTCGAGGGCATGCCGCAAGCCTAACATCGGGCCCGGCGCAGCTGTCAGCCCAAGCGTGCGGCATCCGCATCCTCGCCCCGGTCCGGTGCCCAGGCGGCGACAAACTGTCGCTGTTCCTGGGTTTCCGGTATCGAAGGCCAGCTGCGGGCACGGCCACATTGCTGCCACACCCGGTTCAGCTCCTCCAGGGCCGCCTGCCCGATCAGCCCCTGCTCCGCCAGGTAGCAACCGAGGACCGTTCCGGTGCGGCCGATCCCCATCCGGCAGTGCACATAAACGCAGCGGCCGGCGGCGAGCGCCCCGCCGAGGGCGAACTGGATCTGGCGCATGTAGGCCCGGTCGACTGGTAGCCCGTGATCCAGAATCGGCAGGTGGAAGTACACGGTGCCGTCGGGCAGGAAGGTGCTGTAGGCCGGTAATTCTCCGGGCCGCGTCAAGTTGACGAAGCAATCCACGCCCGCATCCATGAGCGCGCGCAGCCGCCGCTGGGTGTCCTGGTCGGATTCGCCGGCTGGATATTCACCCCCCAGAAGCTTGCCCGGCACCACCCAGTAGCTGTTGGGCAGCGGCGGGCGGGAGGTCACACTGATCAGGCTCATGGCAGCGCCGCCGCCGCCTCGGGGTCGGCCGCGGCGAGCAGGTCCTCCTCTTCGAGGCTCATCGGCACAATCCGATCCAGCGACAAGAGGTCCGGCGGTGATTCCGACACCGGCCCTTGGTTGCGGCGCAATGCATCCAGGCCGACGAAGTCATGCAGCCGGGTATCCGCCAGATGAGAGGGGGCGACATTACGCAGTGCCGCAAAAATAGTCTGCACCCGACCCGGAAACTCACGCTCCCAGCCGGCCAGCATCCGCTTCACCTGCAGGCGCTGCAGGTTCTGCTGCGAGCCGCACAGGGTGCACGGGATGATCGGAAAGTCGCGCGCGGTCGCATAGCGGCTGATCTGCGCCTCGCTGACATAGGCCAGCGGTCGGATCACGATGTGCCGCGCGTCATCCGACAGCAGCTTCGGCGCCATCGCCTTCAGGCGCCCGCCAAAGAACAGGTTCAGGAAGAAGGTTTCCAGGATGTCATCGCGATGGTGGCCCAGGGCGATGCGGGTGATGCCGTTCTCGGCAGCATAACGATACAGGGCGCCACGCCGCAGCCGTGAGCACAGGCCGCACAGCGTCCGGCCCTCGGGCACCACCCGTTTGACGACGCTGTAGGTGTCCTGTTCGATGATGTGATACGGCACACCCAGGCGGCGCAGATACGTCGGCAGTACCTCCTGCGGAAATCCCGGCTGCTTCTGGTCCAGGTTGACGGCCACCAGGCTGAAGTCCACGGGGGCGCCGCGCTGCAGGGACAGGAGGATGTCCAGCAGCGTGTAGGAGTCCTTGCCGCCGGACAGGCACACCATGACGCGATCGCCTGCGCCAATCATGCCGAAATCGGCAATGGCCTTGCCGACCTGGCTGCGCAGGTGAGATTGCAGGCGCTGCGCCGTACGGGACAGTCCCAGATCGTGCGCCGGTACCGTCATCAAACGTTCAGGCAGCCGCGCTGCTGCTGGTGGCAGACTCGAGGTACTTGCCCTCGAGGTAGCGCATGAACGGCGCCGCCGACAGTGTCTTGCCGGTGGCCTCGCGCAGCAGGTCCTGCAGCGTGAGACGCGCACCCTGTGAATGCACCCGGCTGCGCAGCCAACCGAACAGGCCGCTGAAATCGCCGTTCGCGATCTGTTCGTCCAGATCATGTACGTCGTTGCGCAGACTCTCGATGAACTGCACGGCGATCACCGCGCCCAGGGCATAGGAAGGGAAGTAGCCGAAGGAGCCCACCGCCCAATGGATATCCTGCAGGCAACCGTCGCGGTCATTGTCCGGACGGAACCCCAGCCGCTGCTCCATCTCGGTGTTCCAGGCGCGCGGCAGATCGCGGACCGCCAGCTCCCCTGACAGCAGGCGTTTCTCGAGCTCGTAGCGCGCCAGGACATGCAGCGGAAAGGTCAGCTCGTCCGCTTCCACACGAAGGGCGCCGCGGCGCACCCGGGTAAGATGCGCGTAGAGATTTTCAGCGTCCCACGCCGGTCCGGACACCCCGAAGTGGCGGACCAGCTGCGGACTTAAGTAGCGCGCGAAGGCGCGGCTGCGGCACACCAGCCGCTCCAGCAGCAGCGACTGGCTCTCCTGGGCCACCATGCCCCGGTCGCGGCCCACCGGCTGATCACGCCATGCCTCCGGCAACCCCATGTGATACATGGCATGTCCGGTCTCGTGCATGGCGCTCAGCAAGCCCGTGAAGACATCCGCCTGGTCGTAGCGGGTGGTCAGGCGCATGTCGCCCGGCACGCCTTCCGTGAAGGGATGTTCGCTTTCATCCAGGCGGCCGCGATCGAACGCGAAACCCATGGCCTTCATGATCTCCATGACCAGCGCCCGCTGGCGTGCCGGCGCCAATTTGCCTTCGATCGGCAGCGGCGGATGCGCCTCCTGCAGCAGCATGACTTCGCGGATCAGCGAGGGCAGCCGGCGCGAGATCGTCTTGAAGACCGCGTCAATATCGGTGCTGGAAATGCCCGGGCTGTACTCATCGATGAGCGCATCGTACGGCGAGAGGTTGAGCGCCTGTCCCAGGAGCGCCGCCTTGTCACGCACCAGCATGACCACCTCCTCCAGGTACGGCGCGAAAATCTCGAAGCGCCCCTCGGCACGGGCCTGCAGCCAGTGCGCTTCAGCCTGGGCCGTGGCGTGGGCCAGGCGGGAGACCAGATTCGCGGGCGTCGCGATGGCGTGATCACGCTGCCGGCGCATTTCGCGCAGGTTCGCAACCTGCCACGCATCCAGGGTCTGGGTGTTGGCGTGGGCGCGGTCCAAGAGCCGGGTGATCTTCGGTGCCGTGAGCAGCGTGTGGTACTCGGTCTGCAGCGCCGCGAGCTGTTCGCCGCGCAGGGCGGCGCTGCCGCGCGGCATCATCACGGAGGCGTCCCAGTTCAGGAGGGCGATGGCGCCGCGGAAGGCGTGGAGGCGCTTGAACTCTTGTTCGAGCTGCTTGTACGGTGGGGCTGACATGATGGACACCTGCTAAAACGGCCCCGGCTTCTTAATCGCATGCGATGGGAACAGGAGGCGAGGAATGGGCAGCATTGTACCAGCGGGGGGCGCTACGAAGGGTCCTGCTTAGCAACAAGTCATTGTTTTTATAGGGGTTAATATCCTCCACCCCGGGTTGACAGCCCTGCCGCAACCCCTACAGCTGGCAGCAATTCGGCCAGCTGGCCACCACGATGCCGACGCCGACCGAGACCACGAAGATCACGATCAGTATCAGCCCAACCAGCCATTGTCGTCGCAAGAACTTCGGCTCCCATCTCACTAAAGGCTCCGGCGCAACCGGTATCCTATTCGATATGGCAGATCAGCCGACAACCCCGTCCCGGTCCATGCCGGTTAAAATCTGCGCCATCGCCTCCGAGGTCGCCCCGTTTGCGAAGACCGGCGGTCTCGCCGATGTCGCCGCGGCGCTCACCAAGTACCTGCACGCCAATGGTCATGACATCCGGCTGTTCATGCCGCTGTACTCCGCCATCGATCGCGAGCGCTTCCTCCTGACCCCCGCGCCGCGCTTGACCGCGCTGGGCATCAGCATCGGTGCCCACTCCTATCAGTATTCGGTTTTCACGGCGCAACTGCCCGGATCCCAGGCCCAGGTCTACCTCATCGACTGTCCGGCGCTGTACGCGCGCGAGGCCCTCTACACCGATGCGCCCGACGAGCACGTACGGTTCCTGGCGCTGACGCGCATCGCCATCGAATGCTGCCAGCACCTGGGCTGGAGTCCGCAGATTCTGCACTGCCATGACTGGCACGCGGGCTTCGGGCCGTTGCTGCTGCGCACGCTGTATAGCTGGGACCAGCTGTTCGCGACTACGCGCACCGTGCTGACCATCCACAACATCGGCTATCAGGGTGAGTTTGCCGCCGCCGCGGTCGCCGATCTGGGTCTGGGCGACAACGCCTACCTGCTGCATCAGGATGATCTGCGCGCCGGCCGCATCAATGCGCTCAAGCACGGCTGCATGTATGCGGATGCAATCACCACCGTCAGCCCCACTTATGCTGCCGAAATCCGCACTCCCGAATTCGGCATGGGCCTGCAGGACATACTGCAGCGCCGCACCTCGGCCCTCATCGGCATCCTGAACGGCGTGGACTACGATGAGTGGGACCCGCGCAATGACCCCCACCTGAGCACCCACTACGACGCCACGCAGTTGCCGGTCAAGACTGCGCTCAAAGAGAAGTTTCTGACCCGCATGGGCCTGGTGTCGGGACCCGACACGGCGCTCGCCGGCGCCGTCACGCGCCTGGCGACCCAGAAAGGCATTGAGCTCATCCTGAGCGCGCTGCCGCAGCTGCTGGCCCGACGCGACCTGGTATTTGTCGCCCTCGGTGCCGGTGAGCCCCGTTACGAGCAGGCGCTGCGGGAACTTGCCCTGGCCTGGCCGGGACGCGTCCTGTTTCATCAAGGCTACAGCGAGGAGCTGGCGCATTGGATCGAGGCCGCGAGCGACATGTTCCTCATGCCCAGCCAGTACGAGCCGTGCGGGTTGAACCAGATGTACAGCCTGCGCTATGGCACGGTGCCGGTCGTGCGGCGCACCGGCGGCCTGGCCGACTCAGTGCAACGCTATGACCCCGCCACGGGCAGCGGCACCGGCGTCGTATTTGAGCCGTTCACCGCAGTGGCACTGGAGTCAGCACTGGATACGGCGCTCGATCTGTACGCACAGCCCAGTCACTGGCAGCGCCTCATGCGCAACGGCATGGCGCAGGACTTCTCGTGGCAGCGCCAGGGCGGTCATTACATCGCTCTGTTCGAGCGCATGATCGCCTAATGCAGCTGCAGCTCGCCGTGCTGGTCGAAGGGCACCGAACGCAGCAGGCCCGAGGATAATTCGACCTTGCCGCGGATCCGGTACTGCAGCGCGGGGACGTTGCCGTGGCCGAACATGCGCAGCAGAACCGCCGCGGCGTTGGCGGTGACGCTCATGTCGAACTCGGCATCACCGCGTGCCGGCACCACGAAGCTCGCACCGGACTCCCCGTGTGCGCACTCCTCGCCGTTCACCTCCAGGGTATAGCTCAAGCCCTGCACCGGCAGTTCGCGATCGTTCGGATTGTGCACACTCATGCGCACCTGCAGATGCTGCTGCCACAGATCGCTGTGGCCGAGCTGGATGTTCACGACCGTGAGGCTCGGGGCCTGCCAGTGCGTCCACAGTACCGAACAGCCGGCCAGCGCCAGCGTCATGGCCAGCACTGCCGGGCGGCCCAAGCGCTCACGCACGGCCGAATACCCGGTTGAGCAACGCGAAACGCTGCGCCAGATCCGGCGTCAGGGAATTTTCGGGCAGGCGCCAGGACCAATTCCCGATGACGGTGCCCGGGGTGTTCAGCCGCGCCTCCGAACCCAGGCCCAGCACATCCTGCATGGGCACAATCGCCAATTGCGCGACGCTCGCGCTAAGCGCATGAATCATGGCCTGCGGCATCTGCCCGGGTCCGGCGCGCAGGAAATAATCCACCCGCCCGCGGGTATCCGCATCGAGACTCGCGTACCAGCCCACCGTGGTGTCGTTGTCATGGGTCCCGGTGTACACGACGCTCGAGCGCTCGTACATATGCGGCAGGTGCAGATTGTCGCCGGTGCCATCAAAACCGAATTGCATGACGCGCATCCCGGCGAGGCCGAAATCGCGCCGCAGCGCCTCGACATCCCAGGTGATGAGCCCCAGGTCCTCGGCCACGAGCGGCAGATCGCCCATTTCCGTCTTCAGCAATTGCAGCAGCTCGCGCCCGGGCGTGGGCTGCCAGCTGCCACCGCGCGCGTCCGACGCCCCTGCCGGCACCGCCCAGTGCGCGGCCAGCGCGCGAAAATGATCGATGCGCAGCAGATCCACGCGCCGCAACTGATGACGGATGCGCGAGCGCCAGAAGCGAAAGCCATCCTTGAGCATCACGTCCCAGTCATACAGCGGATTGCCCCACAGCTGCCCGAACTGGGAGAAGTAATCCGGCGGCACGCCCGCCACGGCCGTGGGATGGCCCGCCGCATCCAGCAGGAACTGCTCGCGGTTCGCCCACGCTTCGGCCGAATCCGGCGCCACATAGAACGGCACGTCACCGAACAGGTAAACACCGCGCGAGCGGGCGTACTCATGCAGGCGGCGCCATTGCCACGCAAACGTGAACTGCTGCTCGCGGATGACGCGCAGGTCCTGGGACTGCTCACGCCGCAGCCGTTCCATCGCCGCGATCTGCCGGTCGCGATGCTCCGCGGACCAGGTCCACCACGGGGTACCGTGATTGAGCATGCTCAGGACTTCAAATGCCGCGTAGTCCTCCAGCCAGTCGCGCGACTCTTCGAGGAAGGCCTGGAACTCGTTCGAGTTCACGGGCGCGGGTTCCTCGGGGTCGATGAGCGCGGCGTTGCCCGCCGAGTCCGAGCGTACCCAGTACGGGGAGCCGTCTCTGCCGGTCGGCCCCAGCGGCAGGATCTGCCAGACCGTAAAGCCTGCGCTTGCCAGCCAATCGATGAAGGCGCGACCGCCGCGACCCAGGCCTGCGCCAAGGGAGCTGACGTGCAGCAGCACACCGCCACGGCGCCGGGCGAGCACCGGATTCGAAGACGGACTCGCCGCGGCAGGAAGGATGGAACTCATGGCCTACCGATACCGGATGTTCTAGCGTGAGTCCAGCAGCTGGCGCACACGGCGCCAATCGTAGGGCACCAGATTCAGCGCCGCCGGCCGCTGCTGCGCGATGGACGCATAATCCAGCGCGAGGCCCTCCGCGATCAGCTCCGGCAGCAGGCTGCGCAGCACGGTGGACTTGGGGTCAAGACCGCTGATCAGGCCAAGCCCCGTGGGCGGCGTGCCGAGGGTATGGATCGCCAGGTCCGGCCGATACTTTTTCAGCAGCACCACCAGGCGCCAGATGTCCCCACTCCAGAACCCCGTGACCTGCACGCGCTCGGCGCTGCGCGCGTCGATCGGATAGCAGTCATGGATGAAGACCAGGGAACCGGGCCGGCACAGCGGTTCGATATTGAGAAAATCGCGCAGCGCGTACTCGAAGTGGTGCATGCCATCGATGAATGCCATGTCCAGCGGTTTGCCGCCGAGCAGCGCCGCAACATCCGAACGCGCGAAGAACTCATCGCTGGTCTGGGCAAATATCTGCTGATGGGCGCCGAGCGCGAAGCCGACGCGCGGCTGCGGATCGATGCCCAGCGCGAGGGTTTCGGGTCGCACCAGTCGCAACGATTCGCCGCGCGACACCCCCACCTCCAGGTAGGTCGCCGGCCGCACCTGCTCGTGCACGCGCGCCAGCACCTTGAAGTAATGCTCGCCCGGCAGCTCCAGCTGCGACAGCAGCCGGTAGGCCTTGGTGTAATCACAGAAACCGAGCGCGCGCCGGCACAGACGCTGCGCGGCCGCGGTGCGTCCCAGCAGCTGATTGAGGCGTGCGCCAAAGTAGCAGTAGCGAGCCTTGCGGCGCAGGCCCGCGGGCTGTGGGGTACCGTCGATCCCGGATTGAGTCACTGATGTTAAGCGCGGCGCATGACGCCGCCATTCTCCATGTCGCCTGAACCCTGCGAAATCGGCCGTGAGAGAGCATCCGGCGCAGCGCGGCCCAGCAACTTATAGAGATTCTGCAGCTGGCGGCGGAACAACTGATCGAACTGGCTCACGGCCTCTGCCGGATTATAGTCGCCAAACCACCAGAACCAGTCCGAACTCTCGCACAGCGCCAGCTGGCGCGTGATCGCGGTCTGCGCGGCGGGGTCCGGCGTTGCTTGCGCGAACACCTCATCGACGGCCTGCTTGGCATCGCACAGCAGATCCCAGCCGCGATTCTTGGCGGCATCGCCCATCCAGGTCGCTAGCGTCCCGTGGACCCAGCTGCCCGCCTTCACCTTCTGCAAGGGCTGCGGCGGCAGGCCGCGCGCCAGACACTGCGAGAGCGTCATCAGTTCAAGCTGCGGATGCGCCACGAGGCCAGCGTACAGCGCCTCCAGGAAGTAGTAGCCGTTGAAGGGGTAGTACTCCCAGGCGTTCTCGCCATCCAGGGCGATCAGCACCGCGTGAGTCAAGCCCGAAGTGCCGGCCGCGGTCGCAACCAGTCTTTGCAGGAAATCATTGGCGGCATCATCGCCGCGCCAGCTCGAGTAGGTGAAGCCGATGAGATCGGACAGACTCTCGTCGCGGAAAAAGCAGTTCAACCGGGTGCCCGGCAGCTGGTAGGGCCGGTTATACGCATCCGTCAGGTCGGGATTCTGGCCGCTCTGGGCGAGCGAACCATGCAGCAACGTGCCACCCGAGGCCGCCCATTCAAATCCATGAGCATCCAGCAGCCGCAGCACCGGCTCGCTGATGGCGCCCTCCGCCGGCCAGCAGCCCCGCGGTCGCGCACCGAAATAGCGTTCATAGACCCGCAGCGACTCGGCCACCTGCCATTGCGCCCGCTCGGCACCGCCCGGGTAACCGGCATGCTGCGGCAGGATCGCATCGGGCACGGTGTCGCGCGCGGCCTTGAAATCAAACAGCAGCGGCAATATGGGGTGCGAATACGGTGTCACCGACAATTCGCATTGTCCCGATTCCTGCAGTCGCCGGTAACGCGGAATAATGCCGGCCAGCAGCTCACCGATCAGCTCGAGCAGCGTGCGGCGCTGCGCCGCGGTGAAGCCGCTCGACTGAGCCGACAAAGCCGCGACGCGCGGATCGGTGCGCCGCACGATCTCACCCATCCAGGCTAAGTGGTACCAGACGGCAAGATCGTGCAGCAGCGCATCCGATGCCCAGGCGATGCGCTCGAGGGTCGCGCATGGCTCCGCGCAGTTCACCAGCGCCAAAAACGCAGGAAAGCGCTCGACGAGATTCTGGCGATGGGCGCGCAGGCAGGCCTTGAGCAGGGTCAGCCGGGCGGTGGGCTCGGTGGGCACCGGATCCGGGCCGAGCAGGCCCAGCACCGGGTCCGGCAACGGGGCGCCTTCAATCAGATGCTGCCGGACGCGCCGCGACAGCTCATCCAGCTGATCCAGCAGCACCGGCGTGAAGTTGACCACGGCGCGAGCGGCCGGGTTTTGCTCCAGGTGCCCCGCCATGTCGGTGTAGTCCTTGATGGCGTGCAGATAGGTCCACGGCAGAACATATTGACCGGTCAGTGCGTCGCGGTACTGCGGCTGGTGCATGTGCCACAGCAAGACGACGGGCAGACGGGCGGGCGCATTCATCCTTCGGCTGCGGCCTTGCGAAACCTACGGGTTGCTCAGCCGCCGCAGCATGTCCGCGGTGACCAGCACCACGCCGTTCTCAGTGACGTGGAAGCGCTGGTGATCCAGCGCCAGGTCCGTGCCGACGCTCATGCCGTCGGGGACCTGGCAGCCCTCATCGATGATGGCGCGCTTGATCGTACAGCCGCGCCCCACATCCACGTGCGGCAGGATGACCGCGCTGTCGACGAACGAGCGCTCATCGACACGCACATCCGAGAAAATCAGCGAATTGCGCACATGTGAACCGGAGATGATGACGCCACCCGACACCATGGAGTTGACCGCCATGCCGCGGCGCGCATCATCATCGAGGATGAACTTCGCCGGTGGCTGATGTTCCTGATAGGTCCAGATCGGCCACTCGCGATCGTAGATATTGAGCTCCGGCTTCACGTGCACGAGCTCGATGTTCGCATCGTAGTAGGCGTCCACCGTGCCGACATCGCGCCAGTAGCTTTGCGCGCGCGTCTTCACGTCCTGGAAGGGATAGGCGAACACCTGGCGGTTGCCGATGGCCTGGGGAATGATGTTCTTGCCAAAGTCGTGCACCGAGTTTGGATCCTGCGCGTTCTCGGTCAGCAGCTTCTCCAGCAGGCTCGTGTTGAAGACGTAGATGCCCATGGAGGCGAGGATGGAATCCGGACGCCCGGGGAGCGTGTCGGGAACGGCCGGCTTCTCCGCGAACTTGGTCACCCGGTTCCACTCCGTCGCGGTGAGCACCCCGAAACTCTTCGATTCCTTCGCCGGCAACTGCACGACGCCAACGGTGATGTCGGCGCCCTTCTCCACGTGATAGGCAATCATCGGACCATAATCCATCTTGTAGATATGATCGCCGGCGAGCACCAGGACGTGCTTCGGGCGGTGCGCGCGGATCAGATCCAGATTCTGGTACAGCGCATCGGCCGTGCCGCGGTACCACATCTCGCCGATCTGCTGCTGCGCCGGGATGATCTCGACGAACTCGCCAAATTCACCGCGCAGATAACTCCAGCCCTGCTGCACGTGCTGGATGAGCGGCTGCTGCTTGTATTGCGTGAGGATCGAGATCTGGCGGATGCCCGAATTGACGCAGTTGGACAGGACGAAATCGATGATGCGGAACTTGCCGCCAAACGGGGTCGCGGGCTTGCAGCGATTGACGGTGAGACCCTTGAGTCGTTCACCGCGGCCACCGGCCATGACGATTGCCAGGGTGCCGCTGGTCAGGCGGCTGACAAATCGTCCGTACGAGGCTCGCGCGGGCTGTCTCTGCATGATGGCCGCTCTATATAGCTGTTGTCATTGCGGTACGGCGTTACTTTCCGGCTTCAGGCCGCCGTTGTCCATAGGCGAACTAGTGCAGAATTGTATCCAGGGCAAGGCTTTATAAGCCTCGACTGTGTCACGCCGACGTGAACTGGATAATTCGGTCGAGGTAGACTGGCCGGATGAAACCGTTGATGGCAGTGGCTGCAGCGCTGTGGGTATCCGCCGTAGTGCTGACAAAGGCTGCCCAGGCAGCACCGCCCCAGCCGGTCATTCAGTTACCGCAGCATCCCGCGACCACCGCCGCGAGCTCGGCGCCGGATGCATCGGATTCCTCCTGGCATACCGGCCATGGCTGCCTGGCCGATGGCACAGGATATTTTCGTGCCCGGATCGGTGGGGCGTTGACGATGGACGTGAACTGGAAGGGCGCCGAGCTTGAATGCAGCGGTGAGGCGCGGCCCGATGGCAGCGGCCTGCGCGTGAGCTTCGCCGGCCCGGGACCGGGCGGCAAGCCGATGCGCGTGGTGTTCGGTGTGGGTTCGGCACGCGAGGGCCGCGCGGGCCGGGAACTGCCGACCAATCTCACGGCGCTCTTCGAGGGTGGCCGCATCTTCGCGACGCGCGGCGATGACAAGTGCACGATGGACCAGCTGACGCAGCACCCGTTGCCGGGCCCAAGCGCCGCGCGGGTCTGGCGCATCGAGGGCCGCGGCTTTTGTGTGGCGCCGGCCAATGCGCTCGGCAGCAAGGCGCACATCCTGATCAGTCGTTTCGATTTTGCCGGCCGCATCGAGTTTTAGGGAGTCTGTGAGCATGAACGTTTCGACCCGCCGCTGGCTGCTGACGGTGTGCATGGCCTCAGGGTTACTCGCGCTGTGTGGCGGCATCGTCCAGGCGCAGGCGCCCAGTGCGCAGCTTGAAGAACTGTCGGCATTTCCAACGACCACGCTCACCGTCAGCGGCGGCGGCACTCATCAGTTCAACATCTGGGTGGCCGATACCGAGTCACGCGATGAACAGGGGTTGATGTTCGTGCGCGAACTTCCCGCCGACCGCGGCATGCTGTTCATGAGCGCGCAGCCGAAGGTCTGGAACATGTGGATGAAGAACACCTACGTGCCGCTCGACATGCTGTTCGTGGCGACCGATGGTCACGTGGTCAAGATCGCCCATGCCATCCCGCATGATGAGACCACCATCAGTTCCGAAACCGCCGTGAAGGCCGTGATCGAACTGCAGGGCGGCATTTGCGAGCAGCTGCATATCAAAGTGGGCGACATCGCCAAATGGCGGTTGGCGCAATAACCCTTTCTCCTGTCAGCTTTTTCCTACAAGGTCGTTGCCGAAAAGACACAACTTCGCTGTTTGATCCGTGAAAGGTGCCGTTTTCAGGCCGGCAGTGCGCGTATACCCCTGCCGCCACGTAATTAAAAGCTGCTGCACCGCGATTGTGCAAATCGCTGACATGTTGCCCCAAGACAACACATAGTTGTAATGCCGGACTTTTGCAGATTATGCTGGTCCCACAGAAGGGAGCAGTGCCGGCCGTCAAGGCCCGTAGCCGCTTGTCAGGACGAGCGAGTTACAAGGCCGCTGCTTGGTATCAACTTGGGATTGTATGCAGGGCACCTAGTCCGTGACATCGAATAAACAGATACACCTGTCGAGTGTACGGAAGCCTGCATCAGGGAGACTTTTTCCATGTACGACTCAAATAAAGGCGGGTCTCGACGGCATGCGCCGGCGTTGATCCTCGCGATGGCCGCGCTCACGGCGGCTTCCGGTGCTTTCGCCCAACAGACCACACCCCCTGCGCCCGCTGCCCAGGACAACACTCAGCTGCAGGAAGTGGTCGTCACGGGTTCGCGCATCGCCGGCGTCAACATCGTGGCCACGAGCCCAACTCAGGTGATCACGGCCGAAGACATCCAAACCACCGGCAAGGTGGACATCACCGATGTCATCTCGCAGTTACCGCAGAATCTCTCCGAGGGCACCACGGTGGGCCAGGACCTGGGCAATCGCACCAGCGGCCTGACAACCGCCGGCGGCGTCGCCACTGCCGACCTGCGGGGTCTGGGACCGAATCGCACGCTGGTGCTGGTGGACGGTATCCGGCTGGGCATCGGCTCGCCTGACACCCATATCCAATCGCCGGCACCCGATCTTGACCAGATCCCGGCGTTCCTCGTCGACCGCGTTGAGGTGGTAACCGGCGGCGCCTCGGCGACCTATGGTTCGGACGCCGTCGGCGGTGTCATCAACTTCATCATGAAGAAGAACTTCGAGGGCTTCCAGATCGACGGCCAGGCCGGCGGCGACTGGCACAACAATGACAACACGGCCATCCAGACGCTGGTGAGCGACTTTCACACCACGCCGCCGACCGGATCGATCTTCGATGGTCAGAACCGCCAGCTCGACGTGCTCATGGGCAGTAACTTCGCCGACAACAAGGGCAATGTCACCGCCTACTTCAGCTTCTATGACACCGACCCGGTCCCGGGTTCCAGTCGCGACTGGGACAGCTGCCAGCTCGATGAAGTATTCGATGCAAATGGAGATGTGACCGGCCGGGTGTGCGGTGGTTCTTCCAACTCGAACTTCTTCAACCCGGAGACCGGCCCCGGTGTCGGCACGGGTCCCTACAGCGTGTACGGCACGAACTTTGTCCCGCGCGGATCGGTGCTCACCACCCCGCCCGCGAGCTTCAATTCCCAGCCGTATATCACCCTCACGCGCGGCGATACGCGTTATGCCGCCGGCTTTCTCGCGCACGATGACATCAACGACTACGTAAAACCCTATGCCGACTTCTACTTCACGGACGATCAGACCCACACGCTGGTAGCGCCCGGCGCCATATTCAATAACGAAAATATCTTCGATCCTCTCGGCGGCGGCTACTACTACACCAACTGCAGCAACCCGCTGCTGTCGGCCCAGGAAGCGGGCATCCTGTGCACGCCGGGCCAGATCACAGCGGACGCTGCCAATCCCGGATCGCAGACCGTTGCGATAGATCTGCGCCGCCGTAACATCGAAGGAGGACCGCGCAACTCGTACTACAACGACTCCGATTACCGCGCGGTGCTGGGTGCCAAGGGCGACTTCCTCGGCGCCTGGAACTACGACGTGTATGGTCAGTACTACTACACGAATATGTTCGAGTCGAATCCGGGCTACCTGAACCTCGACAGCGTCAACAATGCGCTGCTGGTGACGGGCACGGCCGCAAACCCGGTCTGCATCAGTGGGCCACCCTGCGTGCCGTACAACATCTGGTCACAGGGCGGTGTAACCGCAGCCCAGGAGCAGTACATCCTGCTGACCGGCACATCGGAGGGCAGCTACTCCATGCGCACCCTGCATGCGGAGGTGACCGGCGAACTCGGCCAGTACGGGCTCAAGATCCCCACCGCGAATGACGGTGTCGCCGTGAACTTCGGCTTCGAACACCGCGGCGAGCAGCAAACCTATAATCCGGACTCGGCGGAGGAGAGCGGTCTGATGCTGGGCCTCGGTGGCGCGGCCGCATCGCTCGATGCCAGCGACCACGTGAATGAGGGATTTGCCGAGCTGCGCGTGCCGATCATGGAGGACAAGGAGTGGGCCAAGGATCTGGTGTTCGACACGGCATTCCGCCGTTCGAACTATTCCCTGTCCGGCTCTGTGGAAACCCACAAGTTCGAGCTGCAGTATGCGCCGACCACCGACATTCGCATCCGCGCGAGCTTCGACAAGGCGATTCGCGCGCCGGCGTTGATCGAGCTGTTCAATCCGCAAATTGCGGCCGAGACTCAGCTCGGCAATGATCCTTGCGCAACGACGGGACCGGGCACGGTGGCGAGTGCATCGCTGGCGCAGTGCCTGAATTCGGTGTCAGCGGCACAACGCGCGGCCTTCACCGCGGCCTACGGTAACGGCGGCAGCACGGACATCATTCCGCAAACCGTTGCGGGACAGGGCTACGAGCTGGCGGGTGGCAATCCGGATCTGAAACCCGAAGTGGCCAAGACCTGGAGTGCGGGCTTCACCTTTACGCCGTCGTTTGTTCCGGGCTTGAGCGGCAGCTTGGATTACTTCCACATCCTCCTGGATGATGAAGTGGGAGTTGCCAGTGGCGTCCTGGGCAACTGCATCTTCAATGCGGATCCGGGCTCCTGCGCGCTGGTGGTGCGCAATTACGCCAACTTCGGCTTGAGCGGCCCCACGCAGGCCACCGGCGGCTACATCGTTCAGACCAACGAAAACGTGGGTGTGGCGCTGTTCAGTGGCGTCGACCTGCAGTTGAACTACAAGATGGATCTCCCGGCGGGCTTCGGCGCCCTGGCGTTGGCCGTGAATGGATCGTATACGGAGCACAACGGCAGCGGAGTCCAGGCTACCGGCCCGACAACGGACTGCGCGGGCTTGTATGGCCCGTCCTGCGGCGATCCGAATCCGCGCTGGAAGCAAAACCTGCGCCTGTCCTGGATCACGCCGTGGGATGTCACGGGAGCCGTGACCTGGCGCTACATCGGCAAGGTGACGATGGACAATAACGATCCGCTGTTCGATGAGTACTACTACGGCGGGTTCAACTACGTGAACGGGACCATCCCGGCGTACAACTACATCGATCTTGCCGCCACCTGGCATGCGACCAAGAACATCGATCTGCGCGCCGGCATCAATAACATTGCGGACAAGGATCCGCCGCTCGCGTTCGGTGGTGCAGGCGGTGGCTACAACACGTATGGCGCCTACGACTCGCTCGGTCGTCAGGTGTTTGCGGCGTTCACTGCCAAGTTCTGATTTGATGGTTTGATCTTGCGGGGCGGCCGGCTTTCCGGCCGCCCCGCCGGATCGGCTCCAGAGCCCCTATTTCAGGCGCTTCACCCGGATGGAGCGATGCCGGCTTTCCGACCCGGTCAATAAATACGCCCCCATCGCTCCAGGCGTTACGGTCACGGAGTCGCCGGCTTTGATCAGGAAGCTCGCGGCGTCGGAATCCTGATCCGCCCACACCTGCTGGTTCGCCAGCGTCAGGATGATGCCGCCTTGTGAAAGGTGCTCAACCGCCACCACCACCGCCGTCATGGACTTGGGCGGCACGACCAGTTGTTCCTTGGCCACCACCACGGCCGCACTGAGCCCGAAGTTCTGTTCCGGCGCCTCCGGCTTGGCAGGCCGGTGCATGGCGGCGTCGTAGCAGGTCAGACGTAAAAGATTGTCATCCTGCGCCAGGCACTCCTGCGCCTTCGCGAGATCATCCGCGGTCAGCGGCGGCCGACCAGCCGCAACGGCGTGACCGCCATTCGTCGCGGCCAACGTCAAGATCAGATAGACCGTCAGCGGTTTGTTCACGCTCACTCATCCTTATCTTTTACGAAAATGCAGGCCCGGAAGTTGCTCAGCCGCCGGGTACCGGCACCGCGGGCAGACTGCGATGCCCGCGGGCATCGACCGCGCGCACGGCGAAGATGACGTTATCCTTCGACACGTCGAGGGTGGTCTGGGTGACATTGCCCACGTCCACCATATGCTCCCAGTTGGGACTGGACGTGTCGCGCCAGAGGACCTCGTAGCCGGTGGCATTCGGCACCCGGTCCCAGGTCAGCGCTGAGCCGTTACCCAGTCCACGAACGGCCAGTTTCGTTGCGGGCGGCGCACCCGGCGCGGCCGCCAGCGAGGCAAGCGTCGCCGCATTGAGGCGCGCCACGCCCGCCACGTAGTCGAAGTCCACGAACTTGCTCAAGTCACCATATTCGATGCCGTTCTCCACCCGCACATCCTGATGTTCGCGATCAAAGTCCTCCAGATACTCGGTAAAACGCACCGCCGGGAAGCCCTGCTGCGTAAATGACTGGTGATCGCCACCGCGCAGGTAGCGGTCCGACCTGAAGATCATGAGCGGGTGCACTGGCAGCTGGTAGGTCGTGGCGACCTCCACGATCTGGCGAGCCAGTTCGCGCGAGGGCGAGTCGCTTTCCCCGCCCAGGCTGCGCAGCTGCTTCAGCCGCGCCTCATCGATCACGGCTGGTACGCCTTCGGAGAACACCCGCACCACGCCCGGCTGTTGGCGCGTCCCGCGAGACCCGCCCACGATGTCATTGTTCAAAGCGGCCACGATGTTCCAGCCCTGAGCGCGCGCCATCTGCGCGAAGTGCGCGCTGCCATACAGGTTCTGTTCCTCACCGGCGACGGTCAGAAAGATGATAGTTCCCGGAAACTTCAGGCGGCTGAGAACGCGAGCGCATTCCAGGCTGACCGCAACGCCGCTGGCATCGTCATTGGCGCCCGGCGCATCGTGGCTGGCATCCAGGACGACGGTGATGCGCGAATCGTAGTGCCCGGTCACCAGCACGATGCGCGGCGCCGCCCCGGCATCCGTGCCCTTGAGCACCGCATAGACATTGGTGATGACGGTGGGGGTGGGAATGCGCCCCTCGGGCAGCTGCGTGTACCCGTCGGTCTTCACCTCGAGGCAGCCGCCGCATGCCTTGGAATACAGTTCGAACTGGGACTTGAGCCATTCGCGCGCCGCGCCGATGCCGCGCCCCGCGGCGATCGCCGCCGGATCCTGGGCCGAGAGCGTGGAACGGGTGCCGAAACTCACCAGCGTGTCGATATCCGCCCGGATGCGGGCCGGTGAAATCTCCGTGAGCGCGGCCGCTATCTGCGGATCTGCGGGCGGCGGTGGCAACTCGCGGGCCAGGCCCGGCTGGGCAGCGCAACCCAGCATCGTGACGAACGCCAGCACGCCCTGTCGCATCGATCGCAGATACATCCGGTTACCCTGCTGTTGGCACCCTGTGGGGCGTAACCAGTATAGATTAAGAGGGCTGACGACCGTTGTTGCGCCCTACGCCGAGGATAACGCCAGTGCGGCGCCGCCCTGATCGACGGTGTGCAGGGTCACCGGACGGCGCCACACCCGCCGGATGTATTCGAGCACCTTGCGACCCCGCTCCACATCGATGCCACGGCCGTCGGTCACATGGTCGTGCTGCAGTTCCAGCGAGCCATCGTTGCGCAGCTGCGATACCGCAATGTTCGGTGCGCCGAAGTTGTACTTGGGCGCGAGCAATGCCTCGTGCAGACCGTGCAGGTCCCGGTCCATGACCTTGATCTGGCCATCGCCGCGCGCGGTGAAGCGGAACAGCTCCAGCTCCTCGGCGATCTCACGGCTGAGGTGGTTGCGCACGAAGCCGAAGTCATCGTCCTCCTGCATGATCCGGCGCGCCGCGTCCAACCCCTGCTTCTCGATGATCTTCTCCCACAGTGAGAACCCCAGGTGATAGGGGTTCACGGCGAGCGCGATCTGCTGATCCGCGGCCATCGGACGCACCACATCGGAGTGGCACTTGATGGCATCCACATACGTCTCGGGGGGTACGAAGTCCGCTTCGCGCAGCAGCCGGGCATGCCAGTACGAAGCCCAGCCTTCGTTCATGATCTGCGTGGCGAACACCGGATAGAAGTAAAACGACTCCTCGCGCACCGCCAGGAAGATGTCGCGCTCCCAGCTTTCCATCTCAGGGGCGTAATGCGCGATGAACCACAGCAGGTCGCGCTCCGGATGCGGCGGCACGGGCGCGCGCTTGCGCGTTTCAAAGACGCCCTTGGCCGCCAGCGGATCGAGCGAGGCGAAGCGGCGCCGGAAATCATCATCCACCAGCGCCTTGGCATCCGGCAGGAACTCCGCGAAGCGCTCACGGCGCAGCCGCTGATCGATATCAATGTGCTGCTCCAGCGCCAGTGCGGCATCCAGCGCCGCCTCGACGCGTTGCGGGCCGTGGTTCTCGATGGCCTGGCTGATCTGCCGGGCGTGGCTCGCGGCATGCTCGACGATGTGTTCGCTGACCTGCTCCTGGCACCGGCGGAACAGCATGTTGTTGCGGGAGAAGTCGGCGTGCCCGAGCACGTGCGCGGTCACCAGCACGTTTTCCGCCAGGCCGTTGCCGTTTGACAGGTAGGCGTGACCGGGATTGCCCGGGAACACCACCTCGAACAGGCGCGAGTGTCCCATGTTGCGCTGGATCAGCTGGTAGATGTAGCGCACGCCGAAGGACCAGTGCGGCATGCGCACCGGCAGGCCATAGACCGCAATCTCCATCATGAAGGCATCGGGGACCGCTTCGAACTCCACCGGATGGAAGGAGAGGCCCAGACGCGCGGCGAGTTCCTCCATCCGCTGCACGTAGCTGCGCCAGTCGCTCATGCCGATGCCTGGCTTTCGGCACTGAAGAAATGCCGCACCGCGCCCCACACCCCATCGAAATCATCGATGACGTAGCTCGCCACGGGCTGACCCCCCGCAGCCGCATCGGCGAACAGCCGGCCGGTTTCGGTGGCGAGCTGCCGCGACAGCCCGGAGGAGACTTCGACGTAGCCTGAAAAGCAGGCCTTGGTCGCGATGTCATCGAGCGCCACCTGTGCGGGCTCCCGATCACCCATGCTGTTGTCCCCATCGGAGGCGTAGAACAGGTAGATGTTGTGGCGCGCGGGGCTGAAGCGCGCGTCAATGATCTGGCGCACCACGTTCAGGCCCGCCGAGGCCACGGTGCCGCCACTGCCGGTGACCTGGAAGAAGTCGCTTTCGGCAAATTCCCAGGCCTCGGTGGTGTGGGCGACGAAGACGGTTTCCAGCGAGCGGTATTCGCGACGCAGTCCCTGCACCACCCAGAAGAAGAACGTCTTCGCAAGCTTGCGGTCGCGGTCGGACATGCTCCCCGAAACATCCAGCATGAAGAACACCACCGCGTGCACGGCCGGCTGACGGCGGCGCGCCAGTTGCCGGAAGCGCAGATCCTCATCCGTGAAGGTCTTCGGCCCCCCCAGGCCCTGGCGCTTCACCAGCTCCTTGATCGAGCGGCGGCGATCCAGGCGCGAGCGCGGCCCGCGGCGATCCCAGCCCTCGCGCACCCAGTCGCTGTCATCGGAGGGGCCGACGCGGGCCTTGAGGTTGGGCAGCTGCATCTCTTCCCACAGCCAATCGACGATGTCGTCGATCTTGATCTCCAGCAGCAGCTGGATGCCGCCGTCACCGCGGCCGCCCTCGCCTTTTTCCGCGCCCTGGTCGGGAGTGCCCTCGGCCAGGACGTCGCCCGCCTTCGTCTCGCCCTGCCCCACGCCCTGGGAGTCGCCCGGATTGCGCAGGCGGAAGTGGTAGTGCTCCAGCATCCGCACCGGCACGCGCACCGTGCGCGCCGAGTCATTGATGACATCCCCATCGGCGATGATCTTCGGCAGGTGCTCGCGCACCGCCTCGCGCACCTTCTCATCGTGGCGCAGCCAGTCGCGCGCGCCGCGCGAGAACAGGTCATACCACCTGGCAAGCCCTAGCGAACTGGAATCATCGCTGTCCGCAGTCATGACCGGTCCCGTCCTTTGCTAACCGTTACTCCTGTGCCAGCAGAGTCGTGACGTAGCTCAGCGCTTCCTTCGCGCTGTGTTCGTCGTAACCATACTCCTTGATGAGCCGCTCCTGGACCACCGAAATCTTCTGGCGCGCCTCATCATCGGGCCGCGCCGTCGAAGTCACCAGGCGCAGCACGTCGCGGCGCTCCTCGAACAGATACTGTTCGATGGCTTCGCGCATGCGCGCGTGGCTCGCCAGATGGAACTTCTCGCCGGTCTTGAAGGCAACCATCGCCTTGCGCACCACCTCCTGGCGGAACGACAGCTTGCCGGAATCGGAGACCTTGATCTTCTCCTCCACCTGGCGCAGGAAGCGCTCATCGGCCGGACGGGTTTCGCCAGTGATCGGATCGGTCACCTGGCGGTGATCGAGCGATGCCTCGACCTCGTCCAGATACTTCTCCAGGAGCTGCTGCGCCTCGGCCTCGAAGGAGGCGAACATGGCCCGATGCACGTCCTCCTTCACCCAGCGGTTATAGAATTCCTTGCGCGCCGTCACCAGATGGTCGATCCACAGCTTCTTGTGCTTGCTCTCCATGCGGGCATCGCTGTCGATGGAGTCCTTCAGCGCCAGGAGCAGCTCCATGCTGGTGAGACTGTGGGTGTTGCCGCGGGTGATCGCGTTGGAGATGGCGTTGATCACGAAGCGCGGGCTGACGCCCGTCAGGCCCTCATCGGAGTTGTCGGCCCGCAGTCGCGCCGCCTCGGATTCGGGCACCCCTTCGACGGACTCGCCGGAATACAGCCGCAGTTTCTTGGCCAGATCCAGGCCCTCGCGCTCCGGCTTCGTGAGTCGCGTCAGGATCGCGAACACCGCGGCCAGGTCCAGCACGTGCGGATCCAGGTGCACGTCGCGGAAAGCCGGCGCGCCGACCACCAGCTTCTTGTAGATGCGCGCCTCATCCTGGTACGACAGCGAGTACGGCACCTTGATGATGACCATGCGGTCCAGCAGCGCCTCGTTCTCCTTTTCCTGCAGGAACTTGTGGAACTCGGCGAGATTGGTGTGCGCGAGAATCGTTTCATCCAGATGAATGAGCGGGAAGCGCGAGACCTTGACGTTCTTCTCCTGGGTCATGGTCAAGAGCAGGTACAGGAACTCGCGCTTCACCTTGAGAATCTCGATCATCTCCAGCATGCCGCGGCTGGCGGCATACACGGCGCCGGACCAGGACCAGGCCCGCGGATCGCCTTCATCGCCGATCTGCGCGACCTTGGCCAGATCCACGGAGCCCACGAGGTCGGCGATGTCCGCGGTCGTGGGATCGTGCGGGGCATAGGTGCCGATGCCGGTGCGCGCGGCTTCCGATATGAAAATGCGTTCCACCGGTACGCGCACGAAGTCGCCTTCGAATTCGCGCTCCACGTAGTCACGCGCCCAAGGCGACAGCTCCCCTTGGATCTCCACCCCATAACGCTCGCGAAATTCCGCGCGCAGGCTCGCCGGCACCAGGTTCAGGGGATTTTCGCGCAGCGGCGAACCCTTGATGCCATACAGCGCGCCCGCGTCGGTGCGGCTGTATTCCTCCAGGCCGCGCTTCATGAGGATGGCGAGCGTCGATTTGCCCCCCGAAGGCGGACCCAGCAGCAACAGCAGGCGCCGACCGACATCGGAACCGGCGGCGGCGGCCTTGAAGTAATCGACGACCCGCGACAACGGTTCATCGATGCCGAACAGTTCACGGCGGAACAGGGCGCGCGCCTTCTTGAGACTGTCGCCGTCGGGTTCCTGGCTGTCGCCGTGCCAGCGCAGCATATCCCAGATGTATTGATGGCTGCTGCGCGCAGTCGCGGCGGGGTTCGCTGCGACCACGCCACTGAGAAACTCGCCGAAGGTACCTTCCCACTTCTGCGAGCGGTGCAGCTTGCTGAACGAACTCAAGGACTCCAGGAAGTCCTGAGGCTTGATCGGATCCTCTCGCGTACTCATCAGCCTTCCCTCCGCTGAGCGCAAATTGAGCATCTCGACTGCGGCCTGCTACCGCATCCGTCGTCTTAAGGTAAGTCCACTGCGTTGCAAGTAGCGTGACCGGCCTCAAGGTCTGCGCAGGTCGTCATCATTACTACGTTGCAGGTAAGTGCACGGTTGACCTCATCGCGTAGCTGCATTCAGGTATGCACCATTCGGGCCTGCACACATCCTGCGCCTGACAGGGGCCTGACACCGACGCGAGGCGGTCTTTTCGGCACGCGCGAGTGAAAATTCTGCATCGCGATCGTGCGGCCAGGGCCCGCGCGCACCAAAGTGCGCCAGGCGCGTGGCTCGAGTGCGCTAGAATCGCCGTCAAAGAACGTCTCCTGCAGCCCAAGCCCTTGAAACTTTTGCCTCGATTGACACTCTGAAGTGCGATGACTCAAACCCTGAAGGCCTGCCTCGGCTCCTTTTATAGCTGCCTGTGCCTGGCGACGCTCGCCGCATGCACGACGCCGAGTCTTCACGAACAGCCGCCGCCCGCCTTCAGCATTGCGGGCGTGTGGGAACTGAACCCGGCGCTCAGTTCCGATGCGGACAAGGTTCTGGCTTCGCTGCAGCCCAAGCCGCGGCAGCGCAAGGGAGCGGGTAACAGTGGGCCAGGCGCCGCCGGCCCGCCCGCCCCCGAAGTCATCAACGACCCGACGACGGACCTGCCGCCCGTCGATACCTCGGCCGGGGGCCGCAACATCGGCCTGTACGGCTACGCGGATGACCGCGAAAACCCGCGCAACCAGTACCGTCCGCCCATCGACTTCCAGACCAACGTCCTGCAGGGCGGCCAGTGGCTGAAGATCCGCCAGACCGACACCGAGGTGAGCATCGTCAATGCCGCCACGTCGCGCAATTTCACCCCGGGTGAGCGCAGCGTGGTGTCCGTTCCCAGCGGTGTCGCCGACCAGGTGGCGGGCTGGTCCGGGCGCGATTTTCGGATCTATCTGAACCCGCAGGTCGGCCCCCGGGTCAACGAAACCTATACCCTCTCCGCCGACGGGCGGCAGCTGCTGGTTCACATCGACGTGGCCAGCGAAGGCCGCAATAAGGCCATGAAAGTCACCCGGACCTATGACCGCAGCACCAGGGACCCCGCCTCGTTGCGGCAGACCCTGGAACAGACCCTGCCCCCCACCGATTGACCGCCGTTGGTCCCGCTTTGCGGACCATTCATGGGTCGGCCGGTGCCGCTCGAGACGCCGGCTGTTCGCGGGCCGCGCAACGGCATATTCTTAGGGTCGTGAACACGACCAGCCTCACTTTCCCGGACGTCGCCACGCTCACCGCGCCGGGGATCGATACCGAGCCGGGTTTGCGGGCCCAGTGGCGCGCGGATTCGGCCGACTACCGCTCGCTGAGCAGTACCGAGCTGCTGCTGATCCTGGGGTTCTGGGTGCTGATCGGCACGCTGGAGTGCACCAATTTTCTGATCCAGCAGAACACCGGTCCGTGGCAACCACGCATTCCCTTCGCCCATGAACTGGTGACCTTTTCCACCTGCTTCATGTGGGCCGCCGTCACGCCGGTCATATTCTGGTTCGCCAGCCGCTTCGCGCTGGAACGCACCGGCTGGCCAACCCGCGTCATGTTCGTGGTGATCGGCCTGGTGCTGGCGATCGTCATTGATCTGGCGACCAGCTATGTGCGCCAGAATCTGTTTTTCGCGCCCACGCCCGTCTCTCCGGAAATGCAGGCCATGGCGCGCCTGCGCCGGCTGTGGTTCATGAACGAATTCATCGTATTCGTGGCCGTGTTGGCCGGTGGTTTCGCGCGCAATTACTTTTGGCGCTACCAGGTCCGCCGCGAAGAGGCGGTGCGGCTGCAGGCTCAGGCCGCTCAGTTGCAGGCACAGCTGGCGGATGCGCGGCTGTCGGCGCTGCGCATGCAGCTGAATCCGCATTTCCTGTTCAACACCCTGCACGCCGTATCGGCGCTGGTGGAACGCGACCCGCGCGGGGTGCGGCGCATGATCGCGCGGTTAAGCGAGCTGTTGCGCACCTCGCTCGATGAGGCCGATGAGCAGGAGGTGCCGCTGCAGCGGGAGTTCACCTTCACGGAGCGCTACCTGGATGTCATCCAGATCCGCTTCCAGGGTCAACTGCATGTCGACATGCACGCCGACGACGACGTGCGCGATGCGCTGGTACCGAATCTCATCTTGCAGCCGCTGGTGGAGAACGCCATCAAGCACGGCATCAGCAAATTGAGCGGTGGCGGCTACATTGAAGTCACCGCGACCCGCAAGGGTGAGCGCGTGGTCATCAGCGTGCGCGACAACGGACCGGAAGTGGCGCTCGACAAACCGCCCTCGCCCCACAGCCTGGGGCTGCGCAACACCCGGGCGCGCTTGGCCGCGCTGTACGGCCCGATCCAGAGCCTCACGCTCCGGCACGCCGACGGCGGCGGCCTGATCGCCGAAGTCTCGCTCCCCTATCACACTGAGAATGACCTGCGGACTTCCGCCGTGGCCGCTTCCGCCTGAAGTCTCACGATGTCGGGAGCAAACCTGCGCGTACTCATCGTCGATGACGAAGCCCTGGGGCGTCAGCGCCTCGAGGATCTGCTGCGCCATGAGGAGGGCGTGGAGATCGCCGGCTTCGCGGACAACGGGGATTCAGCCATTGAAGCGATCCGCAGCCTGACGCCGGATCTGGTGTTTCTGGATGTGCAGATGCCGCGGCGTACCGGCCTTGAAGTCGTACGCGACATCGGTCCGGAAAACATGCCGCCGACCATTTTCGTGACGGCCTACGACCGCTACGCGCTCGATGCGTTCGACGTCGCGGCGGTCGACTACCTCGTCAAGCCCTTCGATGACGAGCGCTTCGAACAGGCCTTCCGCCGCGCCCGCAAGATGATCGGGCTGACGGAACTGGGCAAGCTGTCCGAGCAGCTGCGCACCGTGCTCAATTCGAGCAGCTCGAATCCCAATGTCGCCCCCGCGCCCGTTGCCCTGTCTGACTCCGTCGCGACCGGCTACCTCGAGCGCATCGCGGTCGAGATGCGCGGCCAGGTCCGCGTCGTGCCGGTGGCGACCATCGAATACATCGCGGCGAGCGGACCGTACGCGGAAATCCATGTGGGCGACCGTACCTACATCATCCGCGAGCGGATGCAGACCCTCGAAGAGCGCCTCGATCCGGCGAGCTTTTTCCGCATTCATCGCTCGGTGATCGTGAAGCTCGACCAGATCGAGACCCTGCTGCGCGAGGCCGGCGGCGACTACGCCGTGCAGCTGCGCTGTGGGGCGCGACTCTCGGTCAGCCGCAACCGGGTCGAGCCGCTGGAGAAGTGGATGGGGCTCGCCAAGGCCCGCTGAGCGTCACAGCCGGATCTTCTGCCAGATACCCAGGCGCCAGCGGCCAAACAATACCGATCCCAGCAGCAGCACATAGACAATGACCGCGACCCAGCCGCCGCGGGCGCCATAGCCCAGCTGCGGCAGGAAGTGCAGGAACCCGCCCCCCGGCGCGAACGTCAGCATGTGCGCCAGCGGCACGAACACAAACCACGACAGCACCAGCACCAGCGCACCCGGGATCAGCGTGTCCCCGGCGCCGCGCAGACAGAAGCTGCTGGCGATATTCAGGCCGTCGAAGAACTGGTAGGCGGCGGCGAACCACAGCAGCAGCGCGCCCTCCTTGAGGACCAGCGCGGTCGCCGGATCGCCCGACGTGAGCAACAGCGGCAGCACCCGGGGGCCGGCCAGCGCCAGCAATACGCCGATACCGCCCATGAGGATCGCGGCCATCAGGATCACGTAGGTACCGACCCGCATCGCCCAGGCCCGGTCCCCGGCGCCGATGGACTGCCCGACGAGGGTCGTCCCTGCCTGCGCCACGCCCACTCCCGGCATGTAGGCAATGGCGGTGGAAACCATGACCAGCTGCGTCGCCGCGCCCGCGACCGCCCCCAGACGCACCTGCATCAGCTGGAACAGCGAAATGCCGATCAGATCCGAGGCACCGGTCAGACCCATCGGAAACCCGAGACGGAACTGGGCCCACAGCACCGCGCGACGGGGGCGCCACATCAGATGGGTGCGGTAGGCGCGGCGGTAGCCGGCCGACAGGAACACCGTCAGGGTGCACACCAGCCCCACGGCCTGCGCGCAGGTTGATGCCCAGGCCGATCCGGCCACTCCCAGGCCCAGATCAAAGATGAACACCCGGTTCAAGATGATGTTCACACAGGTAATGATGATGGTCATGATCACCGTGGCGCGCGGGCGACCGATGCCGTTGAAGAAGCCCAGGACCGCCCACACCGCGACGCCGAGCGGTGCCCCGGCGACGCGCGGCAGCCAGAAGCGGGCGGCGGTGGCCTCGAGGTCGTGGCCGATGCCGAACGGCGCCAGGATGTAGTGACTGGAGAACGCCACGGCGATGAACGCCGGTGCGACGCACAAAATGCCCCACAACCCGGACCAGGCCGCTTGCGCGGCACGGTTGTAACGGCCGGCGCCGTAGCACTGTGCGACGCAGGTCTGCACGGCCATGCCGCTGCCCGCCAGCAGCAGCACCACGGCAACCACCAGCCAATTCACGGCGCCGACGGCCGCCAGCGCGGTCGTCGAGATATGCCCGATGAACCACAGGTCGGTGAGATTCAGCAGCGTCTGCACCGCACTGTTGGCGACCAGCGGCAACGCGAGCGCCAGCACGGCCGGCAGGTCCACGTGGGCTACTCCGGCCGAATCCACGCGGCGCGCGGGCAAACCGCTGTGCGGCAGCTGTGATGCAATCGGGGTACTCATGGCAAGCCGGCAAGTATGCTCGGGTCAGGTTCAAGGTGGTACCCTGCGCATGAATCTTGCACATAGTCTTTGCGGCTACACGCTTAAGAAATACCCATGACGATGAATGCACCCGGCTTACCTGTCCGCACGGAATACAGTCCCGTCGATGCGACCTCCACGGTGGATGGCGCCGCGCTCAACAAGGACTCGCTCAAGCACGCCTTCTATTCGAACCTGTTCTATGTGCAAGGCAAGATTCCAACCCTCGCCACGCGCCATGACTACTACGTGGCGCTCGCGATCACGGTCCGCGACCAGATGTTGCACCGCTGGATCAGCACCGCCGAGGCCTACACCAAGCACGGCTCGCGTACGGTCGCCTACTTCTCCGCCGAGTTTCTGATGGGTCCGCATCTGGGCAACAACATCCTGAACCTGGGCCTCGAACAGGTCGCCCGCCAGGCGCTGATGGAGCTGGGACTCGACTACGATGAGCTGCTCGAGTGCGAGGACGAGCCGGGCCTGGGCAACGGCGGTCTTGGGCGCCTGGCCGCCTGCTTCCTCGACTCCCTCGCCACCTTGCAGATTCCGACCATCGGCTATGGGATCCGCTACGAGTTCGGCATCTTCCAGCAGGAGATCGTCGACGGCTGGCAGGTTGAGAAGACGGACAAGTGGCTGCGCTTCGGTAACGCCTGGGAAGTGGCGCGGCCGGAATGGGCGGTCGAGGTCAAACTGGGCGGCTACACCGAGCGCTACAGCGACGAGCACGAGCGGGTCCGCACGCGCTGGGTTCCGCAACGCACCGTCGTCGGCGTCCCGTACGACACCCCGATCCTCGGCTACCACGTCAATACCGCGAACACCCTGCGGCTGTGGCGCGCGGAGGCCACCGAATCCTTTGATTTCTCGACCTTCAACCGCGGCGATTACTATGGCGCCGTCAACCAGAAGGTCTCCTCGGAGAATCTCACCAAGGTTCTGTATCCCAACGATGAGGCGGTGCAGGGCAAGGAGCTGCGCCTGGAGCAGCAGTTCTTCTTCGTCTGCTGCTCGCTGCAGGACATGCTGCGGATCTTGAAGACGCAGGGCATTCCGCGCGAGCGCATGCATGAGAAGTTCACCGCGCAGTTGAACGACACCCACCCGGCGATCGCGGTCGGCGAACTCATGCGGCTGCTGATCGATGAGAACGCCATGGACTGGGACACGGCCTGGTCGATCACGAGGAAGACCTTCGCCTACACCAATCATACGCTGCTGCCCGAGGCGCTCGAGCGTTGGCCGCTGACGCTGTTCCGCCGCATCCTGCCGCGGCACATGGAAATCATCTTCGAGATCAATGCGCGCTTCCTGGATGAGGTGCGCATCCGCTTCTTCGGCGACGATCATCGCGTCGGGCGCATGTCGCTGATCGATGAGAGCGGCGAGCGCTACGTGCGCATGGCGCACCTGGCGTGCGTCGGCAGCCATGCCATCAATGGCGTGGCGGCGCTGCACTCGGAACTGCTCAAGACCGAGCTGCTGAAGGACTTCTACGACATGTGGCCGGAGAAGTTTTCCAACAAGACCAATGGCGTCACGCCGCGGCGCTGGATCGCACTGTCCAATCCGGGCCTCACCCAGCTGGTCAGCGAAGTCATCGGCGATGACTGGGTGCGGGACCTGTCGATCCTGCGCAGGCTCGAGCCGTTCGCCGAGGACGGCGCGTTTCTCGAGCGCTGGCAGAAGATCAAGCACACCAACAAGGCGGCGCTCGCCAAGGCGATCCGCAGCCGCACCGGTGTCTCGGTCGATCCCAATTCGCTGTTCGACGTGCAGGTGAAGCGCATCCATGAGTACAAGCGCCAGCACCTGAACATCCTGCACGTCATCGCGCTGTATCACCGGCTGCGCTCCGATCCGCACCATGACATGCAGCCGCGCACTTTCATCTTCGGCGGCAAGGCCGCGCCGGGTTACTACATCGCGAAGCTCATCATCAAGCTCATCACCTCGGTCGGCGACGTCATCAACAAGGACCCGGCCGTCAAGGGCCGCATCAAGGTGGTGTACTGGCCGAATTTCAGCGTCAAGACCGGCCAGCACATCTACCCGGCCGCGGACCTGTCCGAACAGATCTCCACCGCCGGCAAGGAAGCCTCCGGCACCGGCAACATGAAGTTCTGCATGAACGGTGCGCTCACCATCGGCACCCAGGACGGCGCCAACATCGAGATCCGCGAGCAGGTCGGCGCGGAGAACTTCTTCAGCTTCGGCATGTCGACCTCCGAGGTCTATGCCATCAAGGCCCAGGGCTATCATCCCGGCCACTATTACGATACGAATGCCGAACTGCGTCAGGTCATCGACCTGGTGAAGGACGGGTTCTTCTCCCGCGGTGACACCCAGATCTTCAAGCCGCTCATCGACGGGCTGCTGGGCTGGGATCCCTACCTGGTACTGGCCGATTACCAATCGTATGCCGACTGCCAGCGACTGGTCGACAAGGCCTATGCCGATGGCCACCACTGGGCGCAGATGTCAGTGCTCAATGTCGCGCGTTCCGACAGCTTCTCCTCGGATCGCACCATCCGTGAATATGCCGATGAAACCTGGAAGGTGCCACGCGTACCGATCCGCCTGCTCTCCGAGAAGGACCTGAGCTTCGGCGTCCAGATGCCGGGGTAAAATAAGGCGCAGCCGCCCTCCCTTGACGGCCCCGCCGACGGAGCATAGCGTTGCCGCGCCCCGTCTTTTCGGGGCGCAAGGAGACTATGCGCGCAGCGGTTTATCACGGACGCCAGGATCTGCGCCTGGAAGACGTTCCCGAACCCGTCGTCAAGGCGGGCCAGGTCAAGCTGCGCGTGCTGTACAACGGGATCTGCGGCAGCGACCTGCACGAATACTACGACGGGCCGATCACCACCCGCACCACCGTGCCGCATCCGCTCACGGGCATGGTGAACCCCGTGATCATGGGTCACGAGCTCTCGGGTGATGTGGTGGAGGTTGGCGCGGGCGTCGACGATATCAGCGTCGGGGATCGCGTCGCTGTGGAACCGGTGGAGACCTGCGGTCACTGCCTCTACTGCGAAAGCGGCCAGTACAACCATTGCGGGCTCCTGGCCTTCCACGGCTACAACCGTGACAGCGGCGGCCTCGCCCAGTACTCGGTGGTCAAGCGCTCGATGGCTCACAAGCTGCCCGCCGGCATGACCGGCATGCAAGGGGCGCTGGTCGAACCCATGGCCATCGCCTGGCGCACCGCCGAGCGCTGCCAGCTGCAATCCGGGCAAACCGCCGTCATCCATGGCGGCGGCCCCATCGGCATCGGCGTTTATTTCACGCTGCGGCGTCGCGGGGTGAACGTGATCGTCTCGGATCCCTCCCCGGCACGGCGCGCGGTGCTGCGCGGACTCGGCGTGACTTCGGTGCTGGACCCGCGCGACACCGATGTGGTGTCGGCGATCAAGGATCTGACCGGCGGCCGCGGCGCGCATGCGTCGGTGGACGCCGCAGGCGTGCCGGCCGCCTTCGAGGCGGCGTTTCACGGCACCCGCGTGGACGGCAATGTCGTGGTAGTCGCCATCCACACCCGCCCGCTGACCCTCGGCGCCATGGACATCCTGATGTCCGAGGCGCGGGTGACCGGCGTTGCGCTCTCGTGCAATGCCTTTCCTGCCGTCATCGCCGAGATGGCCGCCGGCGCCTATCCGCAGGCGGGCTGGGTCGAGACCATTCCCTTCGACGGCCTCATCGATCAGGGGTTCGAGCGGCTGCATCGGCAGGAAGGCACCAAGATCCTGGTGGATGTGGGACACGCCTGATGGCCGTCACTTTCGGCAAGAACCCGATGTTTGGCGGCTTCGCTGCGCCGTTTCGCGGCGAGGTCGATCTGCGCGACTGTGAAGTCGAGGGCGAGATCCCCACTGAGATCAACGGCGCGTTCTATCGGGTGGGGCCGGACTTCCAGTACCCGCCGAAGTTCGCCAACAACATTCCCTTTGATGGCGAAGGCCATGTCGCCATGTTCCGCTTCGCCGACGGCCACGTGGATCTGAAGACCCGTTACGTGCGCACCCAGCGCTTCAAGGTGCAGGAAGCGGCGCGCAAGGCGCTGTTCGGCATGTACCGCAATCCGCATACCGACGATGCGGCGGTGAAAGGTGTCAGCCGCGGTACCGCCAACACTCACGTGGTGTTCCACGCGGGCAAGCTCCTCGCCCTGAAAGAAGACAGCCCGCCGGTGACCATGGATCCGATCACGCTCGCGACGCTGGACGACTACCACACCTTCGGTGGCAAGTTGACCAGCCAGACCTTCACCGCGCATCCGAAGTTTGATCCGCGGACCGGGGAGATGATCGCCTACGGCTACGAGGCCCGCGGCGAGGCCAGCGATGATGTCGCCATCTACGCCTTCGACCGCACCGGGCGGGTCACCTGGGAAGCGTGGATCAAAGTGCCCTATGTCGGCATGCTCCACGACTTCGCCGTGACGCAGACCCACATCGCCTTCCTGGTCATTCCGATGGCCACGGATGTGGAACAGATGAAGCGCGGCGGCGTGCATTTCGCGTGGAACCCGACGCTGCCGACCTGGCTCGGCGTCATGCGTCGCGGCGGCGACGGCCGGGATCTGCGCTGGTTCAAGGGCCCGGAGCGCTGCGCCACCCACGTGATGGGCGCCTTCTCGGAGGGCGAGCGCATCTTCATCGACATGGACATGGGCCTCAAGAATCAGTTTCCGTTTTTCCCCAATACCGATGGCTCGCCCTGGGACCGCAAAGCCGCCGAGGGTCATGTGACGCGGCTGTCGGTGGACCTGTCGAAAAAGCACATCGACAGCTACGACTTGGAAGTGCTGTTTCCGCGCGAGATCGGCATCCTGCCGCGCCAGGATGACCGCTTCCACACCCTGCCCTATCGCTATGGGTTCATGCCCACCATCGATGTAACCAAGCCGGTGGACGAGCGGTTGGCCAACGCACCCACCCGCCCGGTGAACTGTTACACCAAATTCGACGTGCACACCCGCCGCACGTCCACGTTCTATGTGGGCAATGCCTGCAGTCTGCAGGAATGCTGCTTCGTGCCGCGCTCGGCCACCGCGCCCGAGGGCGATGGCTACCTGATTGGCCTTGCCAATGTGCTCCTGGAAGGCCGCTCCAACCTGGTGGTGGTCGACACCCAGCATATGGCGGACGGTGCGGTGGCGACCGTGAAGCTGCCATTCCGGCTCAACCTCGGCATTCACGGCTGGTGGGTGCCCGGCGATCTTATAAATACAAGGGGGACGACCTGATGACACCGAAGGCTGCGTATGAGGTGCGGATGATCGGCGTGCTCACGCTGATGTTCGGCTTCGTGTTCTTCGACCGCAATGCGATGGGCAACCTTGCGCCGTTCATCACGGCATCGCTGCACCTGAGCAACGGGCAGATCGGCGCCCTGTCCTCGGGCCTGTCCATCTGCTGGGCCATCTCCGGCTTTGCGATCGGCGCGCTGTCGGATGCGCTGAGCCGTCGCAAGTCCATCCTGCTGATCACCGTGGTGATCTTCTCGGTGTGCTCGGTGCTCTCGGGTCTCGCGCCCTCCTTCGGCGTGCTGCTGGCCTCGCGCATGCTGATGGGCCTGGCCGAGGGCCCCATCCTGCCGATCGCGCAGTCGCTGGTGGTGCTGGAGTCGGCCGAAAACCGCCGCGGCTTTAACATGGGCGTGATGCAGAACCTGGGCAGCAATCTGATCGGGTCATTCGCCGGACCCGTGATTCTCACCATGCTCGCGGAATACTTCAGCTGGCGCGGCGCCTTCTTCGTGGCCGCGGTGCCGGGTCTGATCTGCGCGGCGCTGGTGTGGCTGTATGTCCGCGAGCCCGACCGCAATGCGGTCGTGGCGGTGGCCGAGGTGGAGCCGGGAGCGCATGCCGCCGAGGCGCCGCCCACCAGCGCCGCCGCAAGCCTTGCCCGCTCGCTGCACTATCGCAACATGTGGATCTGCATACTGCTGAGCGTGGTCATGGTGCCGTGGATGATTCTCGGCTGGACCTTTCTGCCGACCATTTACGGAAGCCTGCGGGGCCTGTCGCACTCCGAAACCTCCTGGCTGGTCGGCGCGCTGGGGATCTCCGCAGCGGTATTCGCCTTCATCGTGCCAGGACTCTCGGACCGGCTGGGCCGCAAGCCCGTCATGATCGTGTTCACCTTCATCGGTATCTTTTATCCGATCGCCGCCCTCTACTATCAGGGCTCCTCGTGGATGCTCGCGCTGCTGGTGTTTCTGGGCTGGTCCGCGAGTGGCACCTTCCCGCTGTTCATGGCCACCATTCCTTCGGAAACGCTGCCGTCACGCTACGTCGCGACCACGTTGGGGCTGGTGATGGGGCTGGGCGAGTTGATCGGCGGGGGACTCGTGCCGTGGCTCGCGGGTCGCGCCGCGGACCATTACAACAACCTGGCCGTCACCATGTGGATCGCCTCGGGACTGGGCGTCATTGCCACGGTGCTGACGCTGTTCCTGGTGGAGACCGCTCCGGTGAAGGTCGCTGCGAACCGCAAGGCGGCACTGACCGCCGCCGCGGGTCGTGCGATCGCCGCGTGATCGATGGATCGCCCCCACGGTCCTGACCTGCTGGATCAGGCGTTCACCCGTGCGGCCGGTGCTTCGCGGGTGGCAGGCAACAGCGTCCGGCTGTTGCGCGACGGGGCGGAAAACTATCCGGAGTGGCTGCGCGCCATCAGCGGCGCGCAGCGGCACATCTGCTTTGAAAATTTCATTTTCTATGAGGACGAAGTCGGCGCGGAATTCTCCGCCGCGCTGATCGAGCGGGCGCAGGCCGGCATCGCCGTGCGCCTCATCTATGACTGGCTGGGATGCCTCGGCAAGGCATCGAAGCACTTCTGGAGGCCGCTGATCGCGGCGGGCGTGCGGGTCCGTTGCTTCAATCCGCCGCGCGCCGCCCATCCCATCCGCTGGTTGCAGCGTGATCATCGCAAACTCCTCGCCGTCGACGGGGAGATCGGATTTGTCACCGGCCTGTGCGTGGGCCAGCACTGGCGCGGCGAGCCGCAGCGCGGCATCGCGCCGTGGCGGGATACGGGACTGGAAATCCGCGGTCCGGCCCTGTCGGCGATGGAATGCGCCTTTGCCGAGGTGTGGGATGTCAGTGAGCCGGTGATCGGCGCGACCCGCACCCTCGCCGCAGACGCCTTCGCGCCATTTGATCCCCCGCTGCAGCCCGCGGCGGCAGCCGGCACGGTGGCGTTGCGGGTGGTGGCCACCGCGCCCGGGACTTTGGCCGTGCTGCGACTGGATCAGCTGATCGCCGCCGCGGCCAGCCGCACGCTGTGGATTACCGATGCCTATTTCGCCGGCATCCCGCCATACATCCAGGCGCTGCGCGCGGCCGCACTGGACGGGGTGGATGTGCGGCTGCTGGTGCCGGGCGCCTCGGACATCTCCATCCTGCGTCCGCTGTCGCAGGCCGGTTATCGACCGTTGCTGGAAGCGGGCGTGCGCGTTTTCGAATGGAAGGGTTCGATGCTGCACGCCAAGACCGCCGTCGCGGATGGCCGCTGGGCGCGCGTGGGCTCCAGCAATCTCAACATCGCCAGCTGGGTGGGCAACTACGAACTGGATGTGCTGGTCGAGGATGAGAGCTTCCCCGCGCAGATGGAACGGATGTTCGAGTCCGACATGGCCGGATCCACCGAGATCGTCCTGCGCCGTAACCGGCGGCGCTTGCGGGCCATGGCGGGCGGTCTGATTGCCCATGGCACCAGGCGGCGGCGCGAAGACCGGATGCCCGCCGATGCGAGGACCAGCGAGCGCAGCGGTGGTGCCGGGCGCGCCGCGGCCGGGGCACTGCGCCTGGGACGCACGGTGGGCGCGGCGCTGACCGAACAGCGGGTGCTCGCCACGACCGAAGCCCGGATCGTCGCGTTCGTGGCCATTGCGGCGGCACTGCTTGCCATCGCTGTGGTGATCTGGCCCTGGGTGGCCGCCGCGCCGGCGGCGCTGTTCCTCGGCTGGGCTTCGCTGGTACTGTTCACACGGGCGTTTGCGCTGCGCCGCCAGCGCCGCCAGCATGGTCTACCGACCGCGCGGCTCGAGCGCACCCCGACGCCCCTCGAGGATCACTCTGCCGAATAGCCGTTGGAGTACGCACTGCCATGATGAATTTCCTGCAAGGCGTCCCCTTGATCGTGCTGCTGCTGATCGCGACCACGCTCGAGGTGAGCGGGGACGCCGCGATCCGCCTGGGCATGCATGGCCATGCGGGTCCCCCGCGCGTCGCCCTGTTCTGTTGCGGCGCCGCGCTTTTGTTTGGGTACGGGTCGTTTCTCAATATCGGCCCGATTGAGTTTGGGCGCGTGGCGGGTCTCTACATTGCGACGCTGTTTGTGGTTTGGCAGCTGATCACGTTCCTGGTGTTTCACACCGCGCCGACCGCACCGATCGTGCTGGGCGGAGCGCTCATCGTGGCGGGCGGCGCGATCGTCACCTACTGGAAGCCCGCGTAATGGGTATCGAGATCCTCGCGCAGCGTGCGGGAGGCCAGCACGTAGTGTACGGCGGACCAAGCGCATAGGAGCGCCATGACCATCAAGGCCTGGCGCACGCCCGTGGCCGACGCGCTGTGGCAGGCATCGGCCAACGCCGGCAGTGCGCCGGGCAGCGCGCGACCGCCGGGACAGCTGCCCAGGTAGGCCGCGAACGCGTGGCTGGCAAAGCGATCGCTCAGGAATCCGACCAGCGTGGGCCCGACGCCGATCCCCACCAGGCCCAGGACCAGCCCCGACACGACGAAGGCCGAGGATGCCCGCATGTTCGCGCCCACCATGTTCTGCGCGATCGCCAGCGTCGGCGAATAGAACACGAACATCGACACATGGGCGCAGATCAGGATGATGACCGTCGCCTGGAGGCTGCCGCGGGTGAACCCGAGGATGAACAGCGGTGTCGCCAGCAACAGTCCCAGCGCCGGACCCCACACCGACCAGCGCCGGTCGAAGCGCCCGGCCCAGTCGACGCCAAATCCGCCGAGCAGCAGACCCAACGCCATGGAAAGCCCCGCGATCAGGCCCAGCAGACGACCCACCTCGGCGGGGCCGAGCAGAAAGTTGCGCGCCAGAAACGGATTCAGGAACTGGCCGATGGCATTCATCGAGGCGCCGGCGAGTGCCGCGGCAATCATGGTCTGGCGCATGGCGGGCTTGGCGAGCAGGAAGCGGAACACGGTGAGCACGGGCGGCGGCGCGCCGCGCGAGGCCTGCGCGGCATCAAATGCGCCGCGCGGCGGCTCGCGCAGGGTGAGCAGCACCAGTACCGAGACCAGCACGCCGGCGAGACCGATGACGATGAAGGTGCTGCGCCAGCCGTAGTGCTGGGCTAGCCACCCACCCATGACGGAGCCGGTGACCACGCCCAGGGGCGCTCCCAGCCAGATGATGGCCATGGCGGAAGCGCGCCGCGACATCGGGTAGTGATCGCCAATCAGTGAGGCCACCGGTGGCCCAAACCCGCCATCGCCGATCCCCACGCCGACGCGAAACAGCAGCAGGCGCCCAAACCCCTGCGCCGTGCTGCATAGCGTCGCCATCACGCCGAACAGACCCACGCAGGCGGCGATGATGCGGGTGCGGCTGCGATGCTCGGCGAGGCGCGCCAGCGGCAGTCCCATCAGGGTGTAGAACACCGCGAACGGCAGACCCTGCAGCAGCCCCATCTGCGAGTCGGTGAATTTCAGATCCAGCTTCAGCGCCTGGCTCGACGCCGCCAGGCCCTGGCGGTCCGCGAGATTCAAGGCGCTCACCACGACCAGCATCGTCAGCAGCCAGGCGCGGTAGCCACGGGAAAAGCGCGGGACGGCGGACTCTTCTGCTGCAGTCATGGGCATTCCTTCGCGCACTGTGCGGGACGTCACAATTTCCGGGCGCGCCAGTGTAATCCCATCCGCGCGGCCAGCGGCATTTGACATAGCTCGGGGGATGCTTTGTCAACACATCAAACCTGTGCGTCGGTGCGCGGCGCCGTGCGCGGTGTTGCGGCTACTCTTTGCTGAATTGAGGAACGACCATGCCGGCGACAAACATTACCCAGAACATCAACGCAGTGGCCGCCGCGACCCCGGAAGGGGCATCGGTCGCCCTGGTGGCCCGCCAGCCCATTTACGGCACCGCCATGACGGTCGTGGCCTACGAACTGCAGTACGCCGATGCCGGGCCGGAATCAGGGCCGCGCGCCAACCCGCCCAAGGACGATGCGCTGCGCATGCTGGCCGATGCGGCGCTGGATATCGGGCTGGACCGTCTGGCCGGCGCGCTGCCCGTCTATATCCGCTATCCGCGTGAACTGCTGTCGGCCGCAGAGCCGCTGTCGCTGCATCCGGATCGGGTGATCATCGAGGTACCCGGCGATCTGGGCGGCGATGAGAAAGTGCTGCGGGGCATCCGCGCGCTGCGCCAGCGCGGGCACCATATCGCACTGGATGATTTTTCCCCGCAGACAACCAGCCCGGCGCTGCTGGAGCTGGTGGACATCGTGAAGGTGCCGCTGCCGAACTTTACGCCTGAGGCCCTGGCACGGCTGGCGCCCGACCTCATCCGCCGCGGCTTGAAGTTGGTCGCCAAGAAGGTTGCGACCATTGAACAGTTTGAACATGCCAGCCAGCTGGGCTTCGGCGGCTTCCAGGGCGATTTCCTGCAGCGTCCCCAGCGCTTCCACTCGCAGCGCGCGCCACGCAATGGCTTCGCGACGCTGCGCCTGGTCGCCACGGTGCAGAATCCGGATTGCACCATGCGTGAGGTGGAGCAGTTGATATCCCAGGACCTGTCCATGTCGTACCGCGTCCTGCGCTGCATCAACTCGAGCTACTACAGCCTGCCGAAAAAGGTCGATTCGATCCGCCAGGCACTGGTGCTGCTCGGCATGGATAACCTGCGCCAGTTGTGCTCATTGGCCGCGCTGCAGCAGCTGGAGAACCGTCCGCCCAGCCTGTTCGTGACGGCGATGGCGCGCGCGCACATGTGCGAGCAGCTGGCGCGCCTGGCCGGTCAGAGTCCCGCAGCGCCGTACTTCATCACCGGGCTGTTCTCGATGCTCGATGTCCTGATCGGCATGCCGATGGCGAAGATTGTCGATGAACTGCCGCTCGCGCCCGCCGTTGAGCGCGCGCTGGTGTCCGGCGAAGGCGATGCGGGGGCGGCGCTCGCCTGCGCCCGCGCCTACGAATCGGCCACCTGGGTGCATGCGCGGTATCGCGACATCGCGCCGCATCTGATCCGCGCCGCCTATCTGGATGCGGTGTACGGCGCCGAGCAGGCGCTGCAGCAGATGCAGATGCCGGGCGCCGGCGCGCTCGCCCCCTCGGTACGTCCCGGGCGACGCTGATCTCCTAGTCAGTACGGATCAATCCGCCCCGTGGAGAAGTTGACGATCTTGCCGTCCGTCGCGGGCGACAGGGCGGCGATGGACTGAATCAGTTTGGTCACTTCGGGGCCGATGGGCGCGGCGCCCTGCATCGCCTTGGTGTCATCCTTGGTGGCGACGAACACCGGCTGAAACAGTCCCACCAGCACCCCCTTGGGCTTCAGGGCCACCGTCAACAGCGTCATGTACTTGTTTAAGGCCGCCTTGCTGGCGCCGTAGTTCATGCCCATGGCGCCGGCCATCGGTGCGCCGAAGGATCCGGCCATGGATGTGACGGTCGCGATGCGCTTGCCCTTGGAGGCCAGCACATTGGGCGCGAAAGCCTGCACCACCCGCATGGGCCCCAGCGTATTCACATCGAAATCATGGCGGGCGGCATCAAAATCGATCTGGTCGTACGGCTTCATCACCTGGGCCATGTCGGCGGCAAAGGTCGGCTCCACCGCAGCCGCATTGTTGAGCAGCACGTCGATGGGCTGGCTTTTGTACTTCGCCGCAAGCTTGCGGATCATTGCCGTATTGGTCACATCGAGCTGCTCGATGACCAGATTCGGGTGAGCCGCACGAATGGCCTCCAGGTCCTTCAAGCCCGGGTCGCCGGCCGGGCGCCGGGCCGTCGCGATGACGTTCCAGCCCAGGGCGGCGTATTGGCGCGCCAGCTCCAGTCCCAGGCCGTGGTTGGACCCGGTGATCAGGACGGTCCGGGCATCCGGGTTGAAGGCCGCCGCGGCGACCCCGGGCAAGCCCAGGGTGAGCAGCCCCAGCAACAGCACGGAGGAGATTCTGTTCAGCGTGGACATGGGGCGCGAACTCCATAAACGGGGCCGCAAAGATAGCATCTCGAAAGACTCTTGTTTTTGCAGCGAATGCAGTGCTAGGGTTGCAGGGCATGAATAGCAGTCGCGCCACCTTAAGTTCCATCCCCGACGCCCCGGCGTCCGGGTCGCTTGCGCTGCTGCTCCTGCGCCGCTAGGCGCCACATCCAATCGCGCTATCCGTCGGCGCTATCAAGACGGCGACCCACGCATCCCCCGGAACTGCCCCCGGAGCAAGCTCATGCTCAAGACTCCTTCTGAAAAATACACCCCCTTCGCCCCCATCGGTCTGACCGACCGCACCTGGCCGAACCGCGTCATTACGCGGGCGCCCACCTGGTGCAGCGTCGACCTGCGCGACGGCAACCAGGCGCTCATCGAACCGATGAACGCGCCACGCAAGCACCGCATGTTCGAGCAGCTCGTGAAGCTGGGCTTCAAGGAAATCGAAGTCGGTTTCCCCGCCGCCTCGCAGACCGATTTTGACTTTGTGCGCGAGCTCATCGAGCGCAACCTGATTCCCGAGGATGTGACCATCCAGGTGCTGACCCAGGCGCGCCCGGAAATCATCGCGCGCACCTACCAGTCACTCGAGGGTGCGCGGCGGGTGATCGTGCACGTCTACAACTCCACCTCGACTACCCAGCGGCGGGTGGTGTTCAATCTGGACCGCGCCGGGATCAAGGACATTGCCGTACGCGGCGCCGAATGCGTGCGCCGCGAAGCCGAGCGCCGCCGCGGTACCGACTGGATATTCCAGTACAGCCCCGAGAGCTTCACCGGCACTGAGCTCGACTACGCCGTGGAGGTCTGCGATGCCGTCAATGCGGTGTGGGAGCCGACCGCGCTTCGCAAGGCCATCCTGAATCTGCCGGCGACCGTGGAGATGGCGACGCCGAACATCTATGCCGACCAGATCGAGTGGTTCGGGCGCCACGTCGCGAACCGCGACCGCGTCATCATCAGTGTCCACCCGCACAACGACCGGGGCACGGGCGTCGCGGCCGCGGAACTGGCGGTGATGGCAGGCGCAGACCGCATCGAGGGCACGCTGTTCGGTAATGGCGAACGCACCGGCAACGTCGACATCGTGACGCTGGCGCTGAACCTGTATACCCAGGGCGTGAATCCGGGTCTGGATTTTTCCAACATCAACGAAGTTGCGCGCTGTGCGGAAGGCTGCAACCAACTGCCGATTCATCCGCGCCATCCGTATGTGGGCGACCTGGTGTTCACCGCGTTTTCCGGATCCCACCAGGATGCCATCAAGAAGGGCTTCGCGGCCCTGCAGCCCGGCGCGGTCTGGGACGTCCCCTATCTGCCCATCGATCCGCAGGACCTGGGGCGCACCTATGACTCCATTATTCGGGTCAACAGCCAGTCCGGCAAAGGCGGCGTCGCCTATCTGCTGGAGCGCGACCATCAGTACGTACTGCCGCGCCGGCTGCAGATCGAATTCAGCCAGGTGGTGCAGGCCACCGTCGATGCCAGCGGCAAGGAACTGACGAGCGATGAGATCGCCGCGCTGTTCAGCGCCGAGTATCTGGAAACCACCGCACCTTTCGTCTACCGCTCACACCAGCTGGTCAGCACGTCCGATGGCGCGGACCGGGAGCGGATCACCCTGCACGTGGATCGCAGCGGCAGTCCCGCCACGCTCATCGGTGCCGGCACCGGTCCCATCGATGCGCTGGTGAACGCGCTGGCGCTGCCGCTCGATGTGCTGTCGTACTCGGAGCATTCCCGTGCCGCCGGCAGCGGCGCGCAGGCCGTTGCCTACGTGGAGATCACGACTCGTTCGCGCGTGACCTTATTCGGCGTCGGCATCCACACCAACATCGTCACGGCATCGCTGCTGGCGGTGTTGTCGGCGGTGAACCGCGCCACCGCGCGCGGCGCGATGAGCGTGGCCGCCTAATAACGGGCGAGCAGCGCCTCGACATCGGTGCGCGCGGCCTGCAGCGCTTCGGGCAACGGCACGTGGGGGCGCTGCGCACTGCCATTGACGATGGCGGCGAAGGCGATCCAGCCGCCGTTGCGCTTGCGCAGGTAGCCGGCGATGCCGAGCACGGAGTGCGGCATGTCCATGCTGCCGGTCTTCAGCGCAACCCGGTCCAGCCACGCATCACTGCCTTCGCGCAGGAAGCCGAACGGTGCATCCCGCGGCACCATCAGCCCGGCGTAATAGGTTGGAAAACGCCGCGTTTCCCGGTACGCATGCGTGAGCACGCTGACCAGGTCATGCGCCGAAAGCAGGTTCTCGGGCGTCAATCCACTGCCACTGTGCAACAGGGGCAGTGGGCCCGAGGCTGCGCCAAGCTTGCCCACGAAGTCCGACAGGCCGGCAGCCGCGGCCGACAACTGCGCGGGGGAACCGCCGGAGATCTCCGCCGCCAGATCCAGCGTGAGCACATCGGCGATGTAGTTGTTGGAGTAGCGCAGCATGCGACCCAGCTGTTCGCCCAGCGGCAGGCCTGAAACTTCCGCCAGCACCCGTGCCGTGGCCGACGGCGGCTCAAGTCCGATGACCACCTCGTCCATGCCCTGCACCCCTAACTCGCGCAGCATTTCCCGAAGCAGCAGCGCCGATCCGCGCACCGGATCGGACATCGCCCGATAAACCTGTTGCACCGTGCCTGCCGGAATGTCGCCACCGGCGCGCAGGTGATCGCCGCCGGCGTCGGTGAGCCGTTCGACCCAGAGGGTCTGCCGAGCGGTGGCCGCGACGGTGCGGACGGTGCCCTCGACCGTGATCGGCAGCTGATTTACCCCGCAGCCCTGCAGCGCGGCAGCGGTGCCCGGTGCGCCCGGACGCACCTGCACGCACCAGTTGCCGAAATCGATACCGACCGAACCCAGCGGCGCGTTGTAGGAGCGGTCGCTGTGCTGCATGGCGCCGCAACGATCCGCAGTTTCACAGCCGACCATGCCGAAGGGTGCCGGAATCACGATCAGCCGGCCACGCACCCGCGTCACACCGGCGCCGCGCAGCTGCGCCGCAAGACTCCAGAACGACTGGTCATCCAGTGAGGGATCGCCTGCGCCCAGCAGCACCAAGTCACCGCGAAGTTCGCCCTCCGCGATCGCACCGCTCGTCACCAGCCGGGTGCGAAACAGCTTGTCCGGCGGCCATTGTGCGAGGGTCGCGGCGGCGGTCACGAGTTTCGTCAATGACGCGGGCGTTAGCCGCGTTTCGGCATGCAGCTCATCGATGGTGCGGTCGGCGTCCAGATCAACGGCGGCGGCACTGACCTGGGCACCTGAACGCTCAAGCTGTGCCAGGGCGGACCAGGCGGCATGAGCCGGCGTTGTCGCGGCGACCAGCGCGGCGAGCGCCATCCCCCGCAAGAACCCTCGGCCGGAATTTCGTTCCAAGTTGCTCTCCATCGCCAGACGACGAATCTACCCGATGCGGCAAGGTTTTGCCGTTCAGCGGCACGCCTTTGCCGCTTTTTCGCGGCCTACCGGCACGCGCAACAGTTGCTGACAGTTGTTTGCGTGAACGACGCAAGAGGCTGCGCGAAATGCCAAGCAACGCTCAATAAAAAATTAAAGTTCCGATTAGCTTTGCATTCCGAAGATTCGCGGCCTTGGAGAGACCAGCATGCATATCGGCAGTATCGCCAGTCAGCTCTTTCAGCAATACCCCATCGGCATGCTCGGCAGTTCGACGCCGGCTTCAGGTGCCGGCGCCGCCGCGAGCCCTGCGTCCACGCCGCCGGGCACCGCCCAGGCGTCACCGGCCGGAGGCCTCTTCGATGCGCTGATGCAGGCGCTGACCCAATCCGGCGCGCTGACCTCCACCACCGCGGCCACCTCAGCCGCCGGTACCGCCACCACCACCACGGATGCCACCGCGACATCCGCCGTCGCCGCCGGCTCAACCTCTGCCGCGGCTACCTCGAGCACCTCCACCACGACGGGCACGCAGACCCCGCAGGAAGCGATGAAGGCGTTCATCCAGAACCTGGTGAGTGCCTTGCAGTCACAGCAAACGGCCACCGGGACGGCGGCCAGCACAGCCGCCAATGCGCCGGCCGCTGCCGCGGCCACCACCACCACCACCGCCACCGCCGGTTCAACCAGCAGCGCCGCCACAGGTGTGTCGGGCGCGCATGGTCATCATGGTCACGGCCACGGCGGCCGCATGGGAGCCGCGCTGCAGGACCTGATCGATGAAGTGGACGGCACGCAGTCAGCCACCGCGAGCGCGACGGGCACTGCCGCAGCGACCACCGGTACCACCAGCAGTTCCGCCGTCGCGTCGCTGCAACAGAGCTTCCAGAATCTGGTCAGTACCATGGGCGGCAGCAGCAACGCATCGCTGTCCGGGTTCCTGACGAACTTCGCGAGCGATCTGCACGGCATGAACGCCGTCGGTAATCTGGTCGACACGCAGGCCTGACGCTCCGGAAAGTTCGGTTTGCTACAGTACGCACATGCGCGTACTGCTGGTCGAAGATGACTGGATGATCGCCGAGGCCGTGCGTACGGCGCTCGATCAGGAAGGCCACGTCACCGACTGGATGCCGGATGGCACCGCCGCCTTAAGCGTTCTCAACCATTCGCGTTTCGATATCGTGCTGCTGGACCTGGGTCTGCCGCACAAGGATGGCCTGACCGTACTGCGGCAGCTACGCGAGCGCGGTAATGCGACCCCCGTCATCATCATCACGGCGCGCGATGATGTGCGCAGCCGGGTCGCGGGTCTGGACAGCGGCGCCGACGACTACCTGGTAAAACCCTTTGATCTGGATGAACTGGCCGCGCGGATGCGCGTCGCACTGCGGCGCAGTGCCGGGCGCGGTGATCCGCTCATCGAACATCGCAACCTGCAGATGAATCCCGTGACCCGCGAGGTCCGCAAGGCCGGCGAGCCGGTGACCCTGTCGGCCAAGGAGTTCGCGGTGCTCGAGGCGCTGCTGCTGCGTCCCGGCGCGGTCCTGTCGCGCGCCCAGCTCGAGGATCGTCTTTATGGCTTTGGCGATGCCATCGACAGCAACGCGGTCGAAGTGTATGTGCACGCCCTGCGTCGCAAGCTCGGCAGCGAGGTCATCCGGACCCAGCGCGGCGCTGGCTACTTCGTGCCCCGCTAGTGCGCTCCATCCGCGCAAGACTGCTGGTCGGGCTCTTGTTGCTGGTGACCGTGATGTCGCTGGTCGTCGGCTCCATCACCTATCGTCGCGTGCTCATCGAGACCTCGACGCTGTTCGACTATCAGCTGCGTCAGATGGCGATCTCGCTGGGCGACCAGGCCTCGTTCATGTCGGGGTATGAGCTGCCCGCCCATCCGGAAAATTCCGACTTTGTCATCCAGATCTGGGACGTTTTCGGCACCCGCCTCTACTCACCTGGCCTGCCGTTCCTGGACAAGGCCATTTTGGGCTACTCGGATCTGACCGTGCAGAACGAACGCTGGCGCGTCTACGCCCGCGCCACCGAGACCAGCGTCATCCAGGTGGCACAGCCCTGGAGGGTGCGGGAAAAGCTGGCGCGTGAAGCCGCCCTGCGCGTACTGCTGCCGCTGCTGGCGCTGCTGGCACTGATGGCCGCGGCGGCGGCCTGGATCGTCGGGCGCGCCATGCGTCCGCTCAAGGGCCTCACGGCGCAGATCGAACACCGCGACATCCACAGTCTGTCGCCATTGGCTGCCGCCGATCTGCCCGCCGAGGTGTCACCGCTGGTCGAGGAACTGAACCGCTTGCTCGACCGGTTGTCGGCCGCTTTTGCGAGCCAGCGAGCCTTCGTGGCCGACGCAGCGCACGAGCTGCGCTCGCCGCTCACGGCCCTGTCACTGCAGCTGCAGCTGCTGGAGCGCGCCCGCGATGAAGCCGAGCGTGACCTCGCCACCACTCGGCTGCGCGCCGCCATCGAACGGGCGACGCACCTCGTAACTCAGCTCTTGACGCTTGCGCGCAATGAACCGGAGGGCGTTGCGGAGGCGCCGACCCGCGCCGCGCTCGATCAGATCGCACGCGATGCCGTCGGCGATGTGCTGCCGCTGGCGCAGCAACGTCGCATCGGCGTCGGACTCGATGCCCCCGCCGCGGTCGCCGTGCAGGCCGACGCCGAAGCATTGCGGATTCTGGTGCGCAATCTCCTCGACAACGCCGTTCGGTACTCACCGGAGGATTCGGCCGTGCGGATGCGCGTATACCGCGATCCGGGTGGCCAGGCCGTACTGGAAGTGTCCGACCAGGGGCCCGGCATCGCCCCAGCCGACCGCTCCCGCGCCTTCGCGCGGTTCTATCGCGCCCCGGGCGCCAGCGAGGGTGGCAGCGGCTTGGGCTTGGCCATTGTAAAAGCGATCGCCGATCGCCACGGCGCCCAAATCGAATTGGCCGACGCCGTGCCGCAAGGACTGCGGGTCGTGGTGCGCTTCCCGGTCGCTTAAGGTCCACTTAAGACAGGCCGCGCATGCTCTCTTCCCATCCGCGCTGCTGTAGCGCAAGGAGAGCACAGTGAACTCCAGAAATCCCGCATTGCTTGTATCGGTCGGCGCGGCTGTCGCGGTCGCCGCTATTGTAGGGTTGTCAGCGGCCGGTGCCGCGGGCAGCGACGGTTCGACACCGTTTGCCATCGCAGCTCCGACCAAGGCCGCGCCGATCCCGTTTATCGGCGCCCCGAATTATCGCGCGATTGTGGCCGCCAACCGGGCCGCCGTGGTCGGTATCACCACCGAATCGAAAGCCCGCGATGAGTCCGACGATAATGATGAGGATGATCAGGGCCAGAGCCAAGGACAAGGCAACGGCAATGGCCGCGCCAACCCCTTCGGCGACAATCCGTTGTTCCGCTTCTTCGGCCAGATGCCGCAGATGCCGCGGCAGAACCAGGCGCCCGAGCACGCGCTCGGCTCCGGATTCATCGTCAGCCCGAATGGCGTGATCCTCACCAATGCGCATGTGGTGGACGGCGCCAGCGAGGTGACCGTCACGCTGATGGATCATCGTGAATACAAGGCCAAGGTGCTCGGCAAGGACAAGGCCACCGACGTGGCCGTCATCAAGATCGATGCCAAGGATCTGCCCACCGTGCACATGACCGCCTCCTCCACTGTGCAGGTCGGTGACTATGTGCTCGCGATCGGCGCCCCCTATGGATTGGAAGAGACGGCGACGGCCGGCATCGTCAGCGCCAAGGGGCGCTCACTGCCGAATGACCGCTCGGTGCCCTTCATTCAGACGGATGTCGCGGTCAACCCCGGCAACTCCGGCGGCCCACTGTTTGATGGCTACGGCAATGTCGTGGGCATCAACTCGCAGATCTACAGCAACACCGGCGGCTTCCAGGGTGTCGCATTTGCGATCCCCATCGAAGTGGCGACGCACGTGCAGGAGCAGATCCTGAAGACCGGCAAGGTCGAACACGCCCTGCTGGGTGTCGGCATCCAATCAGTCGATGCGTCCCTGGCCCGGTCATTCCATCTGGACACGCCGGCGGGTGCGCTGGTGGCCAAGGTCGATGACGACAGCGCCGCGGCGCGCGCCGGCATCAAGGCGGGCGATGTGATCCTGGAATACAACGGCGCCAAGCTGGTCGACGAGGGGCAGCTCTCGGCGGCGGTCGCCATGGCCGAACCCGGCGACAAGGCCGATCTGAAGGTCTGGCGCGATGGCAAGACCCTGGACCTGACCGCGAAACTCGGCGCCGTTTCCAGCAGGGCCGAACTCGTCAAGACCGCGGCCGCCACCGGGGGTGGCAAGCTCGGGCTGGGTGTGCGGCCACTGACCGCCGATGAAAGCAGCCAGAGCGGTATCGCCTCAGGCCTGCTGGTCGAACGGGTGCAGGGCGCCGCCGCGCGCGCCGGTATCCAGCCGGGCGATGTGGTGCTCGCCGTCGATGGCACCGCCGTGACCAACGTCAACCAGTTGCGCGCCATGGTCGAGAAGCACGACACGTCGGTGGCACTGCTGATCCAGCGCGGTGATTCGCGGATCTTCGTGCCGGTGCAGCTGGGATGAACAGCCCCCCGGTGCGGTAACGTCCCAGTCAACGTTCGGACAAGAGCCCCGCTGATCGCTCGATCGGCGGGGCTTTTTCTTGTCTGCTTGGTTAGAATCAAGGCATGCGCGCGGCTGCGGTGGGCTTGATGGCAGGATGGATCGCTCTGGCGAGCGCCGCCGATGCGCCGCGGTTCTTCCCTGGAATAGATGCCTTTCACGGCGAATGGTATGGCAAGCAGCTGCAGGCTTTGCAGGAGCAGTCGCTGTGCTGCAACTCAACTGAACGCGGACGCGTGGTTCGATTCGTCTGGCTACGGTCGTTCAATCATCCCGTCGTCATCCGCCTGAACGAATCAACGAACGGCAGCTGGAGCCTCGTCACCAAGGTTGGCAGCGGCGCCGGCGGCTACGACCCCGGCACGTTATTGTCTCAAGAGCAACGGACGCTCAGCGCAGACCAGGTGGCAGCGATGCGCTCGTTGTTCAATCCGACATCCTGGTTCTGGAGCACGGCGAGTGCCGAGACAACCACTACTGTTGCGAAGTGCCCGCGCGACCCGGGCAAGGAATGCGTGACCATCGGGGGCGACGGCTCACAGTGGATCGTCGAGGTGCGCGACGGTGACCGCTACCACTACGTGGATCGCTGGTCGCCGAAAGATGGGCCCATGCGCGCACTGGGCGAGCACATCATGGCCGTATCACACCAGGACTTCGGCAAGGTCTATTGAGGTTTCTCGAGGCCGAACGCGAGCAGCACATTGCCGGGCAGTCCCACCAGGCTGCCGTTACCGGAATTCACGAACAGCATGCCCCCCGCCGCCACCGGGCCGGGGCCGTCCATGCTGCCGCCGTTGGCCTTCACGCCATTGACCGTGTCGAAACTGCGGCTGGTGTTGAACAACCAGATCACCTTGCCGCTCTTGGCCGCATAGGCGCGCAGACCCCCGTCCATGCCGCTGCTGAGTATCGCGCCCGGAATGGCGGTCACGGCAGCGCCCTGCCCGGTGCTGCACCCGAGCTGCCCCGCGCACAACGCCTTGGGGCGCGGCGCGAACCACGCAAGGCTGCCATCATCCAGATTCAGGGCATGGACGCCGCCGGGGGTTTCGGTCAGCAGATCAGCGGTGCCGATGTAGACCCGGCCACCTTCGATGGCGCCGCCCCACATTCCGCCCAGGCCGCTGCCCTTGCCGACACGGTACTGCCACATCACCTTACCGTCCTGATCCGGATCCATGGCGTAGGCCATGCCGGATTTCTGCGGCAGCACCAGCAGGTCGCGGCCTTTCAGATGCGCCAGCGCCGGTGAGGCCGAGAAATCGTAGTCGGGTCCCAGCGTTGACGGGCAACCGGTGTTGGGCTTGTTGGTGGCGGCGCACCCCATGGCCCACACATCGTTGGGCAGCACCTGGCTCACCCATTTGATTTTGCCCGTGTCCATATCCAGCGCCAGTACCGCATCGCTGGTGTGCTGCGGAGGATCTGTGTAGGCATTGCCCGTGGCGACGTAGATGAGCTTGCGCTTCACATCAATGGTTGGCGAGGACCAGATGCCCACGCCCGATGGACCGAACATCGGCATGCCGCTCGCCGACTTGCCGCGCGGCTTGGGCTCCTCAACCGTGTAGGTCTTCCACAGCACCTTGCCGGTGCTGATATCCAGCGCCGTGACACTCCCGCGCAAGGTGCAGCAGCCCTTGGTCGCGTGAATGCCCTGGCCCTCTTCGCCGACACCCTGGATGGGGACGTAGACGCGGCCGCCATACGGCGCTGGCGCACCCGTCACCGCCGCCGAAGGATGCGTGTCGAGCTTCGTCACCCAGGCTTGCTTGCCGCTGTCAGCGTCCACCGCGTAGGCATTGGCCTGGCGATCCCCAAACAGGACCGCATAGCCGGGCGTGCCGGCCGCGGTGCGGTATGGCGCGACGGACAGCGCCGTCGGCACCCCGGCTGCGGCCTTGAACATCCAGTAGGTGCAGCCGGTCGCCGGATCCAGCGCATAGACCGCGCCGTTGTCACTGGCCACGAACAATCGACCGCCGGCGAACGCCGGTTGCGTGCGCGCGGCCGGGACATTGGCATAGCCAAATGCCCACTTGAGTTTCAGATGCGGCAGGTCCGCCGCGGTGAGCCCACCTGAGGTCTTGTCCTGAAAGCGGGTGTTTTCCAGGCTATTGCCCCAACCGCTCCAGACCGGGCCCGACGCGGGGTCGGCCATCGGAACCTGCTTCTCGCACAACTTCCCCGCCGCGACCGTGGCCATCTGTACCGGCCCGAAGGGACGTCCGGCGACGAACTGCGACACGACCTTGCGTTCATCCTCCGTGAGGGTCGAGCCCTGCGCCTGCATCTTGCCAGTGGTCAACGCCGTGAGGATCGCCTCGGGCGGATAGCGGTGGAGCAGCTCCACGGGTACCGCGCGTGCATCCGCCGTCGCCGGGGCCTTGCCGGCGGTCGGCACCAGGCTCAGATGACAGGCGGCACAGAGTCGCTGAAATACCGCCTGCCCTTGCGCCTTCACCGCGGCACTCTGGGCATCCGCGACGCCCAGCGCGGCCATATTCAGCACCAGCAGTCCTGCAATCCCTACGCGTGATTTGCGCATCATCCGTGTTCCAGCGCTTGTGGCGAGTTGCCAGCGGGGCGCAAGTATACCCCGTGTGGCGCGGGCAACGAACCATCGCGGCGATGTCCGCGGTGGCCCGGCCGCTGCGCATGGAGTCACACGGCCGAAACTGAGATACTCGCTGCCGCGCCGCAGCGCGCCCGGCGGGCACTCTCACACCCCCGCATTGACCTCAGGGAGAATTCATGATCAAGGTGCAGAACCTGTCGCGCTCGTTCGGTGACTTCAAGGCCGTCGACGACATTTCGTTTGAAGTGGGCGCGGGTGAGATCTTCGCGTTCCTGGGGCCGAACGGCGCGGGCAAGACCACTACCATCCGCATGCTCACGACACTCCTGTCACCCAGCAGCGGCACCATCCAGATGGACGGCCTTGATCCGGCTCGCCACCAGAATGAGGTACGCCGAAAGTTCGGCATTGTGTTTCAGGACCCCAGTCTCGACCAGGACCTCACGGCCGAGGAAAACATGGAGCTGCATGGCGTGCTCTATCATGTGCCGCGCCGCATCCGCCGCGAGCGGACCGAGACCCTGATGCGCGCATTTGAAGTGTGGGAGCGGCGCGCGAGCCCGGTCAAGACTTTTTCCGGTGGCATGAAGCGGCGCCTGGAAATCGCCCGCGGCCTGTTGCATACGCCGCGCATCCTGTTCCTGGATGAACCCACGCTCGGTCTGGATCCGCAAAGCCGTAACCAGTTGTGGTCGCACGTGCAGCACCTCAACAAGACCGAAGGGGTCACGGTATTCCTCACCACGCACTACATGGATGAGGCCGATCGGGTCGCCACCCGCATCGCGGTGATCGATCATGGCAAGATTGTCGCGATGGGCTCATCGCAGGAGCTGAAGGCGCAGACCGAAACCGAAACCCTGGAGGCCGCATTCCTCAAGCTCACGGGCACCGCCATCCGCGATGAAACGGCGGGCTCGGCAGACCGGATGCGCCAGGCAGCGGCCATGTGGAGGCGCCGATGAGCGCGATCTACATTCTGTGGTTGCGCGAAGTGAAGCGCTACTTCCGCTCGCGCGTGCAGATCCTTGCATCACTGGCACAGCCGCTGCTGTATCTGCTGGTGCTGGGTTTTGGTCTGGGTAACGTGTTCCGTCTGTCGGGCAACGGCAACTATCTGCAGTTCATGGCGCCCGGTGTCATCGCGATGACGGTACTGTTCTCCTCCATGTTCTCCGGCATCGGTCTTTTGTGGGACCGGCAGTTCGGCTTCCTGAAGGAGACGCTGGTGGCACCGGTGTCGCGCATCCAGATCATGCTCGGCCGTACCTGCGGCTCGGCGACGACGGCCATGCTGCAGGGTACCCTGGTCGCCGTGGTGTGCGTGATCGCAGGATTCCGGCCCGTCAGCCTCGCGCAGATCCCGTTGGGTTTCGGCTTTCTGGCCCTCACGGCCATCGTATTTGCCGCGGCCGGTACCGCCATCGGCTCGACCCTGAAGGACATGCAGGGCTTCCAGATGGTGATGAACTTCCTGGTGCTGCCGCTGTTCTTCCTGTCCGGGGCCCTCTATCCGCTTGATAACCTGCCCACGGCACTGATCGCCCTGACGCATATCGATCCGATGACCTACGGTGTCGATGGCATGCGTGCCGCGCTCATCAACCGCTCGCACTTCGGCGCATCACTGGACGCGCTGATTCTGTTGGGCTTTGGGGCGGCCCTGACGCTGGTGGGAGCCTGGCGCTTTTCGAAGATCGAAGTCTGAGCAAAGCGGAGAGCCCCCATGGACATGCGCGACCAGGACGAGAGCAGCAACATTGAAGATGTGCGCGGCTCGGGGGGCGGCGGTTTCCAGTTTCGGCCGATTCACGGCATCGGCCTCGGCACGCTCGCGATTGCGCTGATTGGCGGGTGGGTGCTCGGCATCAATCCCCTGCAGATGCTCGGGTTGCTCAGCGGCGCAGACACCCAGAGCACGCCCATGCAGCAGACCGCAGCACAGACGGCGGACCAGACCTCCGGCGCCGCCGACTCAAGTGGCGCGGAGGACCCGCAATACATATTCGTCTCGCAGATCCTGCGCAGCACCGAAGTGGTGTGGACGGATATCTTCCAGCAGATGGGCCGCAGCTACGAGAATCCGAAGCTGCGCGTGTTCCGCGACAGCTATCCGACCGCCTGCGGCCAGGGTCAGGCGGCGGCGGGACCGTTCTACTGCCCCGATGACCGGATCGTGTACCTGGACCTGGGATTTTTTGATCTGATGACCCGACAGCTGCATGCGCCGGGTCAGTTCGCGCATGCCTATGTGATCGGCCACGAAGTCGGCCACCACGTGCAGAATCTGCTCGGCACTCTCGGCAGGATCGACGCGGTCCGGGCCCGCAGCAGTGCCGCGGAATCCAACGCACTGAGCGTCAAGATCGAGCTGCAGGCCGATTGTTTTGCGGGCGTCTGGGCACGGCGCGCACAGCAGGAGCGCGGCTGGCGCCTGCAATCCGGCGACGTAGAGACTGGGCTCAACGCCGCGAGTCAGATCGGCGATGACACGCTGCAAAAACAGCAGAGTGGCACGGTCGTGCCGGACACCTTCACCCATGGCACCAGCGCCCAGCGGGTCTCCTGGTTCAAGCGCGGCCTCGATTCCGGTGACCTCAATCAATGCGATACGTTTGGCACCGGCAATGTGGCCGGTGGCTGACGGATGAGTCGGGGCGCGTGCGAGCGCGCGGCCCTGGTGACCGCGGCGGCGTGGTTGTGTTCGGGATACTGGCCGACGGCCCAGGCGCAGACGCCGGCCCCGGCGGCCCCGACCGGGCGGCGCGAGGCGAGCGTCGATTTCAACATTCCGTCGCAACCCATGGCTTCGGCCCTGAACAGCTGGGCGGTACAGGCCAACGCCCAGGTGTTCGTGGATCCAGCCCCGGTGGCACATTTGATCGCACCTGCGGTCAGCGGTTCCTTGACGCCCCGGCAGGCACTGCGAGTCCTGCTTGCCCACACTAATCTTGAGGTCGCGCAAGGCGCGAATGGGGTGTTCGTCATCAAGCCGCGCCCGCCGGCGCTCGCCGCACGTCCCGCGCCCCCGACACCCGCGGTGTCGGATGACGCCGCACCGGTGGCGCCGCCGCCGCGGCAGTCGCTGACGGCGCGCGCCAGCGCCGGGCCGTGGCTGTTCGGTATCTTCGCCCAGTTTGCCCGGGACAGCGGCACTGCCACTGGCGGCGCATCCGGCGCCATCGCCGGGGAATATTTCATCACCGACCATGTTGCAGCGGCGCTCGCGCTGACTGCGCCGCGCAGCCACTCCTTTGATGGCTCGGGATCCCAGGACACACCCGCGCAGCGCGCCAGCGCACACCTGCAGTCCTCGGCGGTGATGCTCAAATACTACTTCGCACCGCAGAATCGCCTGCGCCCGTACCTGGGCGCCGGCATTGCGGTGACGGCGCTGTACGATTCGAGCGCCGTCGCGGGGCTCGACCGCGTGACGGTCGGGCCGGCCGTTGTCGCAGGCCTTGATGTCACACTCAATCCGCACTGGCTGTTCAGGGCGGAGCTGGGCTGGGAGCAGGTCCGTCCCGCCCTCGCCGCGGGTCCGGGCGGGGATATCCGACTGGACCCGGTGCAGTTTGGCCTCGGATTCGTTTACCGGTTCGGGGGGCTATCCCGTGATGCGGACTTTTTTGTTAAGAGGAGGTAACGCGCAACCCGGCGCTTTCTCGTAAAATCATGACCTCTGCAGCAACCCCGCTGCGGCGCGTTGCGCAGGTGCCATGAAGCACGACCCGACCCAAGTGAGTGCCAATCCGGCTGAAGCCTTGTTTCCGCTGGACATGGGTGGCGCAGACTCCGCGGAGCCGATCCCGGCTGACCCATCGCACCGGGCGTACGTCACGACGTTGTTCAACCGGCATCGCATCTCCCTGCAGCGCTACCTGATGCGGCTGGTTTCACCTGAGGATGCGGCGGAACTCGTGCAGGAGAGCTATTACCGGTTGTTGCGACATGGCGAGATGGTCAGGGTCGATGCCATGGCACGGTCGTTTCTGTTTCAGACCGCGACCAATCTCGCGCGCGATCACCATCGCCGGCGCGCGTCGCATCGTGCGTCGCTGCATGTGCCCCTCGAAGATGAGGAGATCGTGCAGGATCACCTCGGACCGGATGAGCAGCTGGCCGGCGAGCAGGTTCGCGCGCTGCTCGAGCGCGCGATCGCCGCTCTGCCGCAGGACACCCGCACGGTATTCCTGCTGCACCGGTTCCGCGATCTCACCTATCCGCAGATCGCCGAGGTCATGAGCTTGAGCGCGCGCACCGTCGCCCGCAAAATGGCTGAAGCCATCGAGCGGTTGAGCGCCGCGATGTCGGAGGCCACATGAGCGCATCCGCCGACGATTTGCAGGCCGCGGAGTGGTTCGCGCAGGCGCGCTCGGCGCAGCGCCAGCCCGCCAGCGAACCGGCCTGGCTCGAGTGGATCGAAGATGACGGCCACCAAAGAGCGTACGAGAACTGCGAACTCGCCTGGGAGCTGGCCGCCGAACTGCGCAACACCCCGCGGATTACCGCACTGTTGGCGGCAGCCGATTCGCTGGCGGCGGGTCGCACCGCAAGCACTTTCGCCGCGAGGCCAAAATGGCGTGTGCCGCTACGACAGATCGGTCTTGCCGCCTCAGTGGTCGCCGTCGGAGCTGTCGCCTGGCTGTTCCTCAACCGTCCCGCGACCCTGGAATACGCCACCGCCGTGGGCGAGCAGCACACCGTGGTACTGGCTGACGGTTCAAGCGTTCTGCTGAATACCGACAGCCTCATGCGCGTGGAGTTCTCCGACCACCGGCGGCGCATCGCGCTGCTGCGCGGCGAGGCACTGTTCAGCGTCAGCCACGATCCCAGTCGACCCTTCGAAGTGCGGGCGCTGCAGGGCGTGACCACCGCGGTCGGCACGCAGTTCGACGTGGAGATCACCCGTGCGGGTGCTGCGGTATCAGTGCTCGAAGGCACGGTGACCGTGGGCGGTGCTGGCATTGGCACGTCGGCACCGGCAGTGGCCGTGGCGGCCGGCAGCGGCGTGGGCTACAGCGAGGACGGCGGCGTCTCGGCCCTGCGTCCGGCCGAGGTCGATCGCATCCAGGGATGGCGCACGCAACGCATGGTGTTCAACGACATTCCACTGGATACCGCACTGACCGAGTACAACCGTTACACCCGCACCCCGATCGTGCTCAGTGACCCGGCGCTGGGTTCACGGCATATCAATGGCGTGTTCCATATCGGCGATGAAGCCGCTTTCTTAAGCGCGCTCGATCAGGGCCTGCACCTGAAGGCCACTCGGGGCGATGCGCAGACGGTGCTGCAGCCGCAAGCCGGTTACCATCCGTGAAAACGTATGGGCTGCGTCGCGCGTGCGTAACGCTTTGCGGAGTTGGTGTACTGGCATGGTCAATTCCCGCGGCTTGCGCTGACGCCGCCCAGGACCTGATCAAATCCCTGCAACTGGTCGCAGCCCCCGCACCGGTGCAGCAGCGTCGCGACTGGCGCGTGCCGCACAAGGTGCTGCTGCTGGAATTCGGCAAGCAGGATTGGGCGTCGCACCGGGCGCAATTCGTCAGCGCCGCACCGCATACGCAGGTGGTCGTCGTTCATAACATGACCGAGGCACTGGCGCAGGCCCCCGGCGCCGATGTGCTGGTGGGCTTCAATCCCGAGATCTGCGCGCCGCAACTGCTGGCTGCCGCGCAGGAGCTGCGCTGGATCGAGTCGCTCGCCGCGGGGGTGGAGAACTGTCTGGCAGTGCCGGGGCTGCGCGAGCGCGGGCTGCTGCTGACGAATATGCGGGCCGTGGATGCGGCGGTGATCGCCGAACATGCGATCGCTCTGGCGCTGGCACTGGCGCATGGCCTGGATGTGTTCGCGGTTGACACCGCCAAGTCCCAATGGAGCATCGCCCATGGCGCCACGACGCCGATGCAGTCCCTGGACGGCAAGACGCTGCTGGTCGTGGGCCTCGGCGGAATCGGGACGGAAGTGGCGCGCCGCGCCTATGCGCTTGGCATGACGGTGACCGCGACCCGTGATGCCGGTCGCAAGGCCCCCACCTTCGTCAGCCACATCGGCGCACCGAGCGAGTTGTCCACGCTGGCGCAAAGCGCCGACGTCATCGTCAGTTGCGTGCCCCTGACGCCCGTCACGCAGGGCATGTTCGATGCGAAGTTCTTCGCGCTGCTCAAGCCCACCGCGATTTTCGTCAATATCTCCCGTGGCGGCACCATGGTGATGGCCGATCTCACCCAGGCGCTCAACACCAACCGTCTGGCCGGCGCGGGGCTGGATGTCACGGATCCTGAACCACTGCCCGCGGACAGCCCGCTGTGGCACGCGCCGCATGTGTTGATCACGCCGCACATCTCCTCGCGCTCGGATCTGCCGGGCGAAGGTCGCTGGATCGTCGCTCGCGAGAACCTGCGCCGTTACGCACTCGGCGCGCACATGCTGAACGTCGTGGACCAGACGCGCGGCTACTAGCGGGAGCGACATGCCTTCACTGTTTGACGCCCTGGAAGTCGGGGACCTGGCGCTGCCCAATCGCATTTGGATGGCGCCACTGACGCGCAGCCGATCCGGCGCCAGCCGCGTCCCGAATGAACTGATGGCGCAGTATTACCGCCAGCGCGCCAGCGCCGGGTTGATCGTGACCGAGGCTACAGCCGTGACGGCAATGGGCGTGGGCTATGCCGATACGCCCGGCATCTGGTCGCAGGAACAGGTTAATGGCTGGAAGCTTGCCACCCGCGCCGTGCACGATGCCGGCGGCCACATCTTCCTGCAGCTGTGGCATGTGGGCCGGATATCTCATCCGTGCTTCCTCAACGGCAGACAACCGGTGGCACCCAGCGCCATAGCACCGTCAGGCAATGTGAGTCTGCTGCGGCCCCCGACACCCTTCGTGGTACCGCGGGCACTGACTCTCGAGGAGCTTCCGGGTGTCATCGAGGCTTACCGTCAGGGCGCGCGCAACGCCCAGGCCGCTGGGTTCGACGGCGTGGAGATTCACGGCGCCAATGGCTACCTGCTGGACCAGTTCCTGCAGGATCGCGCGAATCATCGCATCGATGGTTACGGCGGCAGCATCGAGAATCGCGCCCGGCTGATGCTCGAGGTCACCGATGCGGTGATCTCGGTCTGGGGCGCCAATCGGGTCGGCATGCATCTGGCGCCGCGCGGGGACAGCAACAGCATGGGGGACTCAGATCCGGCTGCGCTGTTCGGCCATGTGGCGCGCGAACTCGGGCGGCGCCGGCTCGCATTTCTGTGTGTGCGTGAATACATCGGGCCGGACCGGCTCGGCCCGGCATTGAAGGCGGCCTTCGGGGGACCGTACATCGCCAACGAGCGCTTCAGGTTCGATTCGGCGACCGAACTGCTCGCGGCCGGCGAGGCCGACGCCGTGGCCTTCGGCAAGCTGTTCATCGCCAATCCGGATTTGCTGCGGCGCATGCAGCAGGGCGGCCCGTTCAATGAGCCTGACACCGCGGGTTTCTATGCCGGCGGTGCAAAGGGCTACACTGACTATCCGACGCTGTGACATAGAGGGGGGGGGTTCCCATGTATTCCGAGGACGAGTCCATCACTCGCCGACGCTTCCTGGGCGGCGCGACCACCGCAGGTGCCGTGGCATTGAGCAGCCTGGCCCGGTCCGAACACGCCGCTGCCGAGCCGCCATCCGCACATGCCGGCAACGAAGCCTTGCCGCCGGCCTGGTTCGAGGGTCCCGACCCGAGCATTCCCAAGGCGGGCCTGCGCTGGGCATTCTCAGCGACGGTGTTCTTCGCCGACCGCGTCATGATCAACACCATGGACTCCCCGGCCGGTCGCGGCTACACCTCGGTGGGGGGCGGTGAGATCTGGGGCCCGCGACTGCAGGGGCGCGTGTTGCCGCACAGCGGCGCCGACTACTACAAGACCACCTTCACGACTTACTACATGTTCCAGGCCGCCGATGGCGCGTTGATCTTCATCCACAACCGCGGCACCATGCGCCGCTTCGCCGCACCCTACGAGCGCGGCAAGCCGCTGTTGCCACCACCAGCGCCGCCCGCAAAACAGGATGCGGTGTGGACCCGCTTTCGCGCCACACCGGTATTCACCGCGCCAATCGGGCCGCACGACTGGATGAACCGCACCGTGTTTGTCGCGAACTCGCAGCGGCAGGCCAATCCCGACCACACCGTCTTCACCTACTACGAAGTTCTTTGAAAGGGGAACGTCATGCGCGATTTTGTCGTTCCGAAGACCGACACCAAGATTGTGGGAAAGATCGAGCTCGAGTACGCCTTCAAACTGGCGGCACATTATGACCCGCCGCAGCAGTCGCATACTCCGCGCGGCACGTTCCGCTACCAGGACATCGTCAGCGGCGAAGTTTCCGGGGAGCGCGTGAACGGCACCGTCTATCCGGACAGTGGCGGGCAGTACGATACGGTGCGTGGCGATCGGATCCGCGATGTGGATGCCCACTTCATGGTGAAGGCCGACAATGGCGAGTGGCTGTACATGGAACATGTCGGTTACCGGCGCCCCGATGGCTACTACCGCGCCATCGCGTACATCGAGACGGACCTGACGGGCGCCTACGAATGGATGAACAACACAACCTTTGTGGTGACCGCGAAAGAGTCCGCCGACCAGCGTGAGGTCGTCTTCTACTATTACATCGCCAACTGAAGGCCCTTATTTGGGCTCGGACTCAACGCCGCGCTTGCCGGCTTCGCGCTTGACGCGATCGATGAACTCCTGCAGGTAGCGACGCGAACCGGTCACCTCCTGCATGGAGCCGTCCTGGTTGTTGTAGCTGCACACCACGCGGTTGCGGCCCGCCGCCTTGGCCCGATACAGCGCCGCGTCGGCCCGCAGGATCAGATCATCCGGCGCATCGTGTACCGAATCCATCCAGGCCACGCCGATGCTCACGGTCACCTGCAGTTCAGCCTCGCGTACCCGGAATGGCGCCGAGCCGATGTTCGCGCGCAAAGCATCCATAAGGACGCCCCGGTCCTCGCGCGACAGGCCGGGCATGACCACCAGCAGCTCCTCCCCCCCGTAGCGGCCCAGTGAATCTCGCTGACGCAGCAGCGCACGCAGCCGGCGCGCCAGCTCCTTGAGTACCTCGTCGCCGCCGGCGTGACCAAAGGTGTCGTTGATGCGCTTGAAGAAATCCACGTCGATGACGCCCACCGCCAGCGTTCCGCCATTCTTGCGGGCCTGCTCCATCTCACCGGTGGTGAATTCCAGAATGGTTGCCCGATTCCACAGGCCTGTGAGGGCGTCGCGCGTCGCGCGCTCCAGCAGTGCCTCGCGTTCACGATGTTCCCATTCCAGGGCGCGCTGGCGCTGCTGCATGCGCTCGTTCTGCCAGCGCCACAGGGCCACCAGCAAAGCAACGCCCAGCAATACCGCGAAACTTCTGAAAACGAACGTATCCCACCAGGGCGGCTTCACATCGAACGTCAGGCTCACCGGCGGCGAGTGGCGCGCATGCGGTGTATCGACAACCATGGCCTCAAGTCGGTAGTGGCCGGGCGCGAGCGCCGGAATATGGATGGCGAAGGTTCGCGAGGCATACCACTCGGTCGATAGTCCGAGCAGCCGATAACGCAGCTCGGTGGCGGGTGAGCGATCGAAGCTGTGTGAATCGAAGGACACGTCCAACGCCGCGTTGTCACGCCATTTGATCGCCGGGCGAACGCCCGCGAGCAGACTCTGGGAGCCCAGGTGTGCCTTGGCAATCTCCAGCTTCAACGGGCGTGAGATCATCCGCACCCATCGCACCGGATCTTTGATATGCGTGATGCCGCGGCCCGTTCCCACCCAGATCGAGCCGTCGTCATCCGAGTACAGGGCGAACTGCCCGGTATCCGCCCAGATCAGGCCATCCTGGATCTCGATGCGGCGCCAGACCTGGCCATCGTAGACGCCCAGACCCTCGCCGGTATTGGCCCAGATCCAGCCGCGTGAGTCCGCGCGCAGTGAATACACCGTGGCACCGTTCAGCGTCTCCGGATCCTGCCAGTCGGCGACCGAGTGCGGCGGCGGCGTCAAATGCAGGATCTTCTCGCCGATGCGGGTACCCCACAGCGACCCGTCCTTGCTCGCGGCGACGGTCTGAATGCCGATCTGCTGACCGTCCACGGTGGTCGGAATCTTGATGAAGCGATCGCCCGCGATGCGGTACAACCCATTGGTCGTCCCCACCCAGATCGTGCCATCGCCACCCTCGGTCACATCATCGACGCGGGGATTGCCCGGCACCTGCAGGCGCGTGACCGCAAGCGTCGTGCTGTCGATCTTCGCCACGCCGAAATCCCACGCCGCGATCCAGCCGGTACCCGAGCGGTCAAACAGCATCGCCGCGGCATCAAACTTGTCCGGCACCGTCGTCACGCGCTCGGCGCGGGTACCGCCCGCCGGCAACCGCCACAACTGCGAGGTCTGGTATGACAACCACAGCGCGCCGGAGGGATCCACGGCGCTGGCATTGGATTGCTGTGCGGGAAATCCCTGGTACGGACAGCCCACCACCAGATGCGTCTTCTCATCGAGCATGCGGCAGCCCAGATCGGTTCCCAGGATCAGCCGGTGCTGCTTGTCACGGACGATGTTCCACACCGACTCCGGATCCAGCCCCTGCTCCTTGGTCCAGGATTCGACGTTGTCATAGCCATGCCAGCGGTACAGGCCGATGCCGCTGACCGCCAGCCAGAAATTGCCGTCCGGATCGGCGAGCGCCGCCGTGATCGGATGATCCGGCAGGCCGTTCTGCGGTCCGAACTCCTGCCAGCGCTCGCCGTCCCAGAGCGCGAGACCGACGCTGGTGCGCGTGGCGATACGACCCATCGGGTCGAGCGCCAGGGTCAGACGGCGCACCCGGCTGGCCAGCACCCCATGCGGGGGATCGATGATCTCGAAGTGACCGGCATCGTGCGCGAGGCGTACCAGGTGATCGAGACTGCGGGCCCAGACATTGCCCTTGCCGTCCTGCAGGAGCGCGCTGTACTGCGCCGCGGGCACGCCCGCAGCAGCGCCATAGACGGTGAGTGTCTGGCCGGCAAACCGGCACAGGGCCTGACCGCAACCGAACCACAACCGCCCGCCACCCGCGTCGATCAATATCGCAACGGAGCCAAGCTCAGGATGCTGTGCGAGACGCGCGGCGTTGAACAGCGGCCGCGACTGCCACAGCGGGCGGGGTGCGCCGGTGAGCTGCGCCTGCATGATCTGGTGATCTTTCAGATACAGCACGCGATCATCGGCGGGTACCACCAGCGCTGTGTACTGATCCGCGATCAGCGGACCCTGCGCGCTCAGCAACGGCTCAAAGTGTTCCGCATCGCCGGAGAACAGCCCGGCATCGACACGGGTGAAGATCCGCCCCGAGGGACTCGCGGAGATAGCCATGGTGGCATCCGCTGGTATACCCCGCGACTTGTCGTACGAGGTGAAGGAGCTGCCGTCGTAGCGGTAGAGGCCGCCATCGGTCGCGAGCCACAGATCGCCGTTGCGATCTGCCAGCAACTGCTCGATGCCGAGGTTGCGCAAACCGAAAACCTGTGTGAAGCGGGTAAAGCTGAATTCCTGGGCAGACGCCGGCGCAGCCTGCAGCAGCGTCAACAGCGCCAGCGCCACCAGCGCGGGCAACCTGCGCACAGCCCTGCGCCTGTCGCATGCGTGGCGACTGTCGCTGAGCTTTGGAGCAGTTAGCGGAGCGGCCTGAAACATCGCCGCCAAAGTCTAGGGCGGAGCGCAAAAAAGCGCCGAGACCGGGATCACTGATGCCCGGAAAATGCCACCGACGGGATGGCATCCCGATGCCGGTCGCGGGGAGCGTGCACTGGGTCACGGAATTCCGTACGGCAGGCGCCGGCGGCCTCGCGCAATGCTTTCAAACAACGGCTACATTACAGTCGCGTCATGACGGGTGAGCGCTACCAAAATTATGCATTCACATACCTGGCATGCGGGAAACGAATGCCCGCTGCGCTTAAGATGCCTGGCGATTCGCGCCTGAAAATCGTACTCTAAGGTGATCCTCGTGGCATGCGCACCCCCGCGCGTGATCACCTATTGATCTGATGAGAAAGCACCATTGAGCTGTGTGTCATTTGCGTGCACCGCGCGTCGCCTGTTGCGCATTTTTGGTACCGCATCGCTGGCAGTGAACCTGGCCGGCTGCAGCTACGCCTTGATGGACCCGCACGGTCCCATCGGTCGCCAGGAGAAACTGATTCTCATCGACTCGACGGTGATCATGCTCGCGATCGTCATACCCGTGATCATCGCGACGCTGGCCTTTGCCTGGTGGTTCCGTGCTGGCAACGCCAAGGCCAAGCGCTATCCGGACTGGGCATATTCCGGCCGGATCGAGTTCATCGTCTGGGCCATTCCGGCGCTGGTGATCATGTTCCTGGGCGGCATCGCCTGGTTGAGTTCCCATGAGCTGGATCCTCCCAGGGCCATCGAGTCGAGCGTCGCGCCCCTGGATGTTGATGTGGTGTCACTCGACTGGAAGTGGCTGTTCATCTATCCGGATGCCGGCGTCGCCAGCGTCAACAAACTGGTGATGCCCGTCGGCACGCCGGTACGTTTTCATATGACCTCGGCCGGCGTCATGAACAGCTTCTTCATTCCGCAGCTGGGCAGCCAGCTGTACACCATGGCCGGCATGGATACGCGCCTGAACCTGCTGGTGGACGCCGCGGGTGTTTACCACGGCCTGTCCGCGCAGTTCAGCGGCGAGGGCTTCTCTGATATGACATTCGAGGTCGCCGCGCTGTCGCGGCAGGACTTCGAACTGTGGCTCGATGCCGCGCGCACGGGCGGCGGCACCCTGGATGCCGCTGCCTACCAGACGCTCATGCGCCCGAGCGCGCGTGATCCACAACACACGTTCGGCACCGTGCCGGGCGGCCTGTTCGAGGCGATTCTCGCGCATCCCGGCGCCGCACCCACTGCGGCGCAGATCGAACCCACCGATTCGGCTGACTGAGTTCTTCAAATGCTGGGCAAACTAACCTGGGCCGCCATTCCATTCAATCAGCCGATTCCGCTGGTAACCTCCATTGTCGTCATCATCGGGATACTTTCGGTGCTGGCGCTGATCACGGCCAAGGGCTGGTGGCCCTACCTGTGGAATGAATGGATCGCCAGCACCGACCACAAGCGCCTCGGAGTGATGTACGTGGCACTGGGCCTGGTGATGCTGGTCCGCGGCTTTGCGGACGCGCTCATGATGCGCATGCAGCTGGCATTGGCGCAGGGCGGCTCCCCGGGATTCCTGCCACCGGAGCACTACGACCAGATCTTCTCCGCGCACGGCACGATCATGATCTTCTTCGTCGCCATGCCATTTGTGATCGGGCTGATGAACTTCGCCGTGCCGCTGCAGCTGGGTGTTCGCGATGTGGCCTTCCCGGTGCTCAATTCCGTGAGCTTCTGGCTGACCGCCGCCGGCGTACTGCTCGTGAACCTGTCGCTGTTTGTCGGTGAGTTCGCGAAGACCGGCTGGCTGGCCTACCCGCCGCTGTCGGAACTTGCGTATTCCCCCGGCGTCGGCGTGGACTATTACCTGTGGAGTCTGCAGATCTCGGGTCTGGGCACCCTGCTCACCGGCATCAACTTCACGACCACCATCCTCAAGATGCGCGCGCCGGGCATGAGCTACCTGCGCATGCCGGTATTCTGCTGGACCGCATTGGCCGCCAACCTGCTCATCGTCGCAGCCTTCCCCATCCTCACCGCGACCTTCGCGCTGCTGCTGCTGGACCGGTACTGCGGATTCCACTTCTTCACCCCGGAACTGGGTGGCAACCCGATGATGTACATCAACCTCATCTGGTGCTGGGGGCATCCCGAGGTCTACATTCTGATCCTGCCCTGCTTCGGTGTTTTCTCCGAGGTCATCGCGACCTTCTCCAGCAAGCCACTGTTCGGTTACCACTCGATGGTGGTGGCGACCATGGCGATCTGTGTCCTGTCATTCGTCGTCTGGCTGCACCATTTCTTCACCATGGGCGCCGGTGCGGACGTCAACGGCTTCTTTGGCGTCATGACCATGATCATCGCCGTGCCAACGGGCGTGAAGGTGTTCAACTGGTTGTTCACCATGTATGGCGGGTCGATTCGCTTCACGGTTCCGGTCTACTGGGCGCTGGGGTTCATGGTCACCTTTGTCATCGGCGGCATGACCGGCGTGCTCTTGGCCATTCCTCCGGCCGACTTCGTGCTGCATAACAGCCTGTTCCTGATCGCGCACTTCCACAACGTCATCATTGGCGGGGTGGTGTTCGGTTTCATGGCCGGTTACACCTACTGGTTTCCGAAGGCCTTCGGCTTCACGCTGGATGAGACCTTGGGCAAGGCGGTATTCTGGTGCTGGTCGATCGGCTTCTACCTGGCATTCATGCCGCTGTACGCACTGGGCCTGATGGGCGCCACACGTCGCATGCAGCACTACGCGGACCCCTCGTGGCAGCCGTATATGATCGCCGCCCTGTGCGGCGCGCTGCTGATCTTCACCGGCATCGGGCTCACGATGCTGCAGCTCGCGTGGAGCATCCGCACCCGCGAGCGGCGCCGCGATCTCACCGGCGATCCCTGGGACGGTCGCACGCTGGAGTGGGGCACCGCCTCACCGCCGCCGTCGTGGAACTACGCCGTGGAACCCCACGTGCATGGCATCGATGCCTTCTGGGACGTCAAGCACAAGAACATCGAGCTGCATAAGGTCGCGGAAAGCCGCTACGAGGCCGAGCACAAGCCCCACTACGACACCATTCACATGCCCAAGCGCAGTGCGACCGGGTTCGTCAGCGCATTCTTTGCCGTGATGCTCGGGTTCAGCCTCATCTGGCACATCTGGTGGCTGGCCATCGTGGGCGGCATCGCCTGTCTCGGTGTGCTGCTTTGGCAGGCCTGGGACATGGATCGCGATCTGCTGATCAGCGCTGCCGAACTTGAAGACTTCGACCGGCGTCATCCCAGCCTCGGGACCCAGCGATGAGCGGGACAGCCACCGCCGTCCCGCTGGATGCGCACGGAAACCCGATACCGCTGTCGGAGCGCGGACCGGCTTCCACCTGGTCGATGATCAGTTTCGGCTTCTGGCTGTTCCTGCTCAGCGATATCGTGATCTTCGCCTCGCTGTTCGCCACCTATGCCGTGCTTTCCAACGCGACCGCGGGTGGCCCCTCGGGGCGTGACATTTTCGAGCTCAAGAATGTCTTCATCGAAACCTGCTGCCTGCTGGCCTCGAGCTTCACCTGCGGCCTGATGCTGATCGCGGCGGAACGCCGCCAGCTGCGAAACTTCTATATCTGGGCGGTCGTGACCTGGCTGCTGGGCGCGGCGTTCATCGGGCTGGAAGTCACGGAGTTCTCGGGCCTGGTCGCGCGCGGCGCGGGTCCGACGCACAGCGCGTTTCTGTCGGCATTCTTCACGCTGGTGGGCACACACGGCTGCCATGTGAGTTCGGGCCTGCTGTGGCTGTTGGTCATGATGGCGCAGGTGGCGACGCTCGGGCTGCGCAGCACGGTGGTGCGGCGCCTGTTCTGCTTCAGTCTGTTCTGGCATGCCCTGGACCTCGTCTGGATTGGCGTGTTCACCATCGTTTATCTGGGTAGTAACGTCCATGTCTGACCAAGACATCAAGCAGCAGGGTGCGCACGCAGATTCGAACTTCGAGATCGAGGACGACGGCGCTACCACGCCTGCGAGCTACCTCATCGGGCTGGGCCTGGCGATCATCCTGACACTGGCTTCGTTTGGCGCGGCGATCACCCACCTGGTGTGGGGGCCCGGCCTGCCGATTCTTCTGGCGGTGCTCGCCATCGCCCAGATGGGCGTGCACCTGGTGTTCTTCATGCACGTGAATGCCACCGAAGAAGGCGAGAACACCGCGCTCGCCCTGGGATTCGGCATTTTCATCGTGTTCCTGGTCGTGTTCGGCTCCCTGGTGATCATGAACAACCTGAGCAGCATCATGCCGAGCATGGATCAGCTGATGAAGATGCAGCGCTGAGCTACGGCCGGGTCGACCCTGCCGCCACCGCCGCCTTCGCCTGATTGGCCCGGTCGATCAGGTAGGCACGGATGCTCTCCAACTCCTCGGGACTGACCTTGTCTTTGAAGGAGGCCATGCCGCCCGACTGCATCGCGCCATCGATCACGATGGTGCGCATCACTTCTGCGGTGTTGATGGCGGGGGAATAGCGCAGATCCGGGAACGCGCCGCGGTTGGCATAGGAGGTGTCGTGGCACATCGCGCAATGATCCGCATAGTCCTGCTGGCCGGCCGCGATCACTTCCTTTGACGCCGTCGAAGGCGGTGGGTTCAGCACCCGCGGCGGTGGCGGGGGCGGCGCCGGCGGCAGGCTCGCGCCGCCATTCAATTTGAACACCAGCAGGCGCGATTGATTGCTCATGCCGAAGGGCACCAGGCCGTAGCCTGCTTCCACCGCGACGTACTCCTGGCCACTCACCTCGAAAGCGGAGGCAGCAGCCACGACACCGGTCTGGGCTTCGAAGGTCCACAGCGGCAGGCCGTTGTCCGCACGATAGGCGATGAATTGTCCCTTGTTGGTGCCCTGGAACACCAGGCCGCCGGCCGTCGAGAGCGTACCGCCGCCAATGTTGCCATGCGGCGGTGTGCGCCACACCTCGTGCTCCTGGATCGGATCCCAGGCGATCAGCTGCGAGGTCGCGGTACGCGGTGCCGTGGAGTGCATGTCATCGTAGGTCGATGGCGGCAAGCCGGTCGCAAGCCCGGTGATGGAGGACATGGGTTTGCCGTTGAAGGTGTCGGCGGCCTTCATCATTCCGCTGGTTTCGATGACCGAGAAATACACCAGGCCGGTTTGCGGGTTGTAGGAGAACGGATGCCAGGCGTGCGCGCCCTGGCCACCGGGCTCGACGATCGCAATCTTGCGGGTAATGTCGTATCGGTCGATCTCGGTCATGAGCGGTCGACCCGTGCCCGGGTCGATGCCGTTGTTCCAGGTCACGTGGACGAAATTCTTCGCCGAGATCAGTTTGCCGCTCTTCGCATCGAGCACGTAGTACATGCCGTTCTTGGAGGCCTGCATGACCACGCGACGTGAGCGGCCGTCGATCGCAAGGTCGGCCAGCATCAGGGGCGAGGTGGCATCGTAGTCCCACTCATCGCCGGGTGTTTCCTGGTAGTGCCAGACGTATTTACCGGTATCCGGATCGACGGCGATGATCGAGGCGATGTACAGGTTGTCTCCGCCGCCATCACCGCGGTATTGCCGGTTCCAGGGCGAGCCGTTGCCCGTGCCGATGAACAGCAGGTTCAGGCGCGAGTCATAGGTGATGGCGTCCCATACCGTACCGCCGCCGCCCCATTTCCAGAAATCCCCGTTCCAGGTGCTGGCGGCCGTCTTCAGGTAGGGGGCTTCCGCGCCATCCGCGGGATTGCCGGGCACGGTGTAGAAGCGCCACAGTTGCCTGCCGGTATCGGCATCGAAGGCGGAAATGTAGCCGCGGACGCCGAACTCGGCGCCGGCGTTGCCGATGATGACCTTGCCGTTCGCGATCCGCGGCGCACCCGTGCTGGTGACGGGCTTGTCATGATCCAAGGAGAGCACGCTCCAGATCACCGCACCGCTTTTCGCATCCAGCGCCACGAGCCGACCGTCATACGTGGAGACGTAGATGCGACCCTTCCAGGCCGCGACGCCCCGATTGACCAGATCGCAGCAGCCGCGGCCGGCGAATTCACCGGGCACTTTCGGGTCGTAGGCCCACAGCAGCTTGCCGGTGCGCGCATCGACTGCCTTGACCTTGCTCCAGGCCGTAGAGAAGTACAGCACGCCATCAATGGCAAGCGGTGTCGCCTCCTGGCCGCGATTGCTGTCGAAGTCCAGATACCACGCCAATGACAGCTGATTCACGTTCTCGGTGTTGATCTGTTTCAAGGGACTGAAGCGTTGCTCGTCCGATGTCCGCCCCACGGTCAACCATTGCCCGGGCTCCGCAGCCGCTTTGCCGAGGCGTGCGCCGTCGACGGCGGCCGGTCCCGCGGCATGCCCCGAAGCGCACTGCAGCAGTGCACCGACCAGCACTGGTCCCAGCAGTTTCGAATTCGCAGTCATGAAAGCCCCCTCATCCTGGCGCCGACTGTATGACTTGCGCGGTTGCCAACGCAACGCCAGACTCTTCCCCCCGGCACCACGGCACAGCAACAGGAGAGCAGCATGTGCGATCAGGACGATTTCAATGAGATTGCCAAGTATCAGCGTCGGGCCGCGACCCTGTCGCGACGCGAGTTCGGCGCGCTCTCCGTGGGTGCGGGGCTGGTGTCGCTGGTGCCGGCGGGCGCCTATGCCGCAGATACTCAGGGTGCCGATGTCGAGATCAAGACGCCCGATGGCACCTGCGATGCCTATTTCGTGCATCCGGCCAAGGGCAAACATCCGGCCGTGCTGATCTGGCCGGACATCTTCGGCCTGCGCCCCGCGTTCAAGCAGATGGCCGACCGGCTGGCCGGGTCCGGCTATTCGGTGCTGGTGATCAATCCGTTCTACCGGATCCAGAAGGCACCGACCTCACCCGATCATCCGGATTTCAACGACCCCGCGACGCGCACCAAGCTGGTCGGACAGATGCAGTCCCTGTCGCCCAAGACCGCCGCAACGGATGCGGGCGCCTTTGTACCCTGGCTCGACAAGCAACCCTCGGTGGACAAGTCGAAGAAAATGGGCACCACCGGCTACTGCATGGGCGGCCCCTACACCTTCCGCATGGCCGCGCAGTTCCCCGACCGTGTCGGGGCGATCGCAACCTTCCACGGTGCGGCCCTCGCCACCAACATGCCGGACAGCCCGCACCTGCTGATTCCGAAAATGAAGGCGAGCGCCCTCATCGCCATCGCGGCGAGCGACGACATGCAGGATCCAAAGGCCAAGGACACGCTGACCGCCGCCTTTGAGTCCGCGGGGCTGCCGCATGAAGTGGAGGTCTATACCGGAACGAAACATGGCTGGTGCGCGACCGACACAGCCGTCTACGACCATGATGCGGCGGAGAAGGCCTGGGGACGGCTGCTCGCCGTGTTCGGGAAAGCCCTGGCCTAGGTCCTCAAGGCATGAAGACCCGAAGATTGGGCCGGACCGGCCCCACGGTCTCGGCGATGGGTCTGGGCTGCATGGGCATGTCGGGCTCGTACGGGCCCAGCGACCGCGGCGAAGGCATCGCGACCATCCATGCGGCGATCGCCGCCGGTGTCACGCTGCTTGACACCGGTGACTTCTACGGCATGGGACACAATGAACTGCTGATCCGCGAGGCACTGATCGGACAGCCGCGGGATAAATTGCAGATCAGCGTGAAGTTCGGCGCGCTGCGCGGGCCGGACAGCGGCTGGATCGGGTATGACAGCCGGCCGGCCGCCATCCGCAATTTTCTGGCCTACTCGCTGCAGCGTCTGGGGACGGACTACATCGACATCTATCGTCCGGCGCGCCTCGACCCGGCGGTGCCCATCGAGGATACCGTCGGCACCATCGCCGATCTCATCAAGGCCGGTTATGTACGTCATATCGGTCTGTCCGAAGTCGGCCCGGCCACTTTGCGGCGCGCGGCCGCGGTACATCCCATCGTCGACCTGCAGATCGAATACTCGCTGATCTCCCGCGGCATCGAGGCGCAGATCCTGCCGACGTGCCGCGAACTGGGTATCGATATCACCGCCTACGGGGTGCTGTCGCGCGGGCTCATCAGCGGCAACTGGGGCGCAAGGACCACCGACAACAAGGACTTCCGCACCCACAGCCCGCGCTTCGTGGGTGAGAACCTCAGCGCCAATCTCGCGCTCGTCGAGAAGCTGCGCGGCGTGGCCGAAACGTTGGGCGCAAGCGTCGCGCAGGTCGCCATCGCCTGGGTCGCCGCCCAGGGCGATGACATCGTCCCGCTGCTGGGCTCGCGCACCCGCGCCCAGCTGACGGAGGCCCTGACCGGCATGTCCCTGAAGCTCACCCCCGCACAGCTGGCCGCGCTCACCCGGGCCGTGCCCAGGGATGCCGCGGCCGGCGGACGCTATCCGGCCTTCGCACTGGAACACCTCGATAGCGAGAAATAGCAGCTATCTGCCGCCGGCCTCTCTCAAAAGGGATAGAGGCAACCCCCTACCCTTGGGACCTGCGCCTCGGGCATGAGGTGAATATTCAGCTGGCGTCATAACACCGATGATGTCCCCCATCAGCACTGGCTGCGAAAACCGCCAGTGAGTCAATGGATACGGGGAGTTCGGGTCTATGAGTCGCCAGTCAGTTTCAATTTGGTTCGCCGCTACGGTTTTTGCGTTGGCCATCGTCGTGCAGCTGGCCGGCTGCAGTCCCAGCGTCTCCGCGACACCGGCTAACGCGCCGGCGCCGCCGTCCGTCTCCGTGGCCACGGTGCTGTCACGACAGATTTCGGACTTCGATGAGTTCACCGGCCGCTTCGAGGCCGTCGAGCGGGTCGAAATACGGCCGCGCGTCTCCGGCTATATCGCCTCGGTCAATTTTGTCCAGGGCCGCGAAGTCGCCAAGGGCGATGTGCTGTTCGTGATCGATCCGCGACCCTACGAGGCTGAACTGAAGCAGGCCCAGGCGCAGCTCGAACAGGCCCGCTCGCAGCTGACGCTGGCCACCTCCGAGCAGGACCGCGCCACCAAGCTGCTGGGCGCGCACGCCATCTCGCGCGAGGAGCTGGAGAGCCGCGATGCGGCTTTTGCCCAGGCCCACGCGAATGTCGCCGGCGCCCAGGCGGCGGTGGATACGGCGGCGCTGAACCTCAGCTTCACGCGCGTCACGGCGCCGCTCACCGGGATCGTCAGTCGCGCGGAGATCACCGCGGGCAACCTCGTGACCAGCGGCCAGACCCTGCTCACCACCTTGGTTTCCGTGGACCCGATCTACGTGAGCTTCCAGGGCGATGAACAGGGTTTCCTGAACTTCATGAACTACGCCCGCAAAGGCAGCGAGGCCGAGGCCAGCCATCCGGTATTCGTGGGTCTGGCCAATGAGCAAGGCTACCCGCACCAGGGCACCATTGCCTTCGTGGACAACGAAATCGACGGCGCCACCGGCACCGTTCGGGTCCGCGGCCGGCTCGAGAACCACAACCGAGAGTTCACCCCCGGCATGTTCGCGCGCGTGAAGATCACCGGCACGAAAACCTTCGCCGCGATGCTCATCAACGAAAGCGCGGTCGGCACCGACCAGGGTCTGAAGTACGTGCTGCGGGTCGGCACGGACAACACCCTTGAGTACCGTCAGGTGAAGCTCGGTGCCGTGGTCGACGGTCTGCAGGTCGTGCGCGAGGGCTTGAGCCCCGGCGACACGATCGTAGTGAACGGCCTGCAGCACGTGCGCGCCGGCATGGCCATCACGCCGCAGCGCGTTGCCATGGGCGAAGAGCACTTGAACGACGCGCCCGCAAAATCCGGTCTGGTTGCGCAGAACGCTCGCTAACAGCGGCAGGCATATATGAAACTGTCAGAGTTCTTTATTGAGCGGCCGATTTTCGCGGCCGTGGTCTCAACGTTCATCACCATCGCGGGCGTCCTGGCGCTGGTGAAACTGCCGGTCGGCGAATACCCCGAAGTGGTGCCGCCTTCAATCGTCGTGACCGCGAACTACCCGGGCGCAAATCCCAAGGTGATCGCGGATACGGTCGCGGCGCCCCTGGAACAGGCGATCGTGGGCGTCGACGACATGCTGTACATGTCCTCCACTTCCACCATGAACGGCACGTTGAGCCTGACCGTCACCTTCAAACTCGGGGCCGATGTCGACCGCGCCCAGGTGCAGGTACAGAACCGGGTCGCGCAGGCCCAGCCGCGCCTGCCGCAGGAAGTCCGCGACCTTGGCGTCACCACCGTAAAGAGCTCATCGGACCTCACCATGCTGGTGAACCTGATATCCCCGGATGGCCGCTACGACGCACTCTACCTGCGCAACTACGCGACCTTGAACATCCGCGATGTGCTGGCGCGACTGCCGGGCATGGGACAGGTACAGGTGTTCGGCGGTGGCGACTACGCGATGCGCGTGTGGCTGGACCCGGAAAAGCTTGCCGTGCGCAATCTCACTACCAGTGATGTCGTCACGGCCATCCGCGAGCAGAACGTCGATGTGGCCGCGGGGCAGCTGGGCGCGCCGCCCTCGAAAGGCTCGGAATTCCAGATCGCCTTGAACGCCGCGGGCCGGCTCACGACCGAGGACCAGTTCCGCTCCATCATCGTCAAGACCGGCGCCAACGGCGAGCTGGTGCGACTGGGCGACCTCGCGCGCATCGAGATGGGCGCCCAGGACTACGGCATGCGCAGCATGCTGGACAATCAGAATGCCATCGCGCTGCCGATCATGCAGGCCCCCGGCGCCAATGCGCTGCAACTGTCGAGCAATGTCCGCAAGACCATGGAGGAGCTCAAGAAGGACTTCCCCGCCGGCGTCGACTACCGCATCGCCTACGACCCGACCCAGTTCGTGCGCCAGTCGATCGAGGCAGTGCTGCATACGCTGCTCGAGGCCATCCTGCTGGTCGTGATCGTCGTCATCGTGTTCCTGCAGACCTGGCGTGCCTCGCTCATTCCGCTGGTCGCCGTACCCGTCTCGATCATCGGCACCTTCGCGGTACTGCTCGCATTCGGCTTCTCCATCAACACCCTGTCGCTGTTCGGTCTGGTGCTCGCCATCGGCATCGTGGTCGACGATGCGATCGTGGTGGTCGAAAACGTGGAGCGGCATATCGCCGCGGGGGAGTCCCCGAAGCAGGCCGCGCGCATGGCGATGCGCGAAGTCAGCCGACCCATCATCGCCATCACCCTGGTGCTGGTCGCGGTGTTCGGACCGGTAGCGTTCATCAGCGGCCTCACCGGGGAGTTCTACCGCCAGTTCGCCCTGACGATCGCGATCTCCACGGTGATCTCCGCCTTCAACTCATTGACGTTGTCCCCCGCACTGGCGGCCGTGCTGCTGAAACCCCACGGTGCCAGACCTGACCTTTTCGCCCGCTGGATGGAGCAGATCCTCGGGCGATTTTTCAGGCGCTTCAATCAGGCATTCGCCGCGGTGGGCAATGGCTACTCCCGGGCACTGGTTTCGACCATCCGTCGCAGCGGTATCGCGCTGATCATCTATGCCGGCCTGATCGTGCTGGCGTGGGCCGGCTTCAATGCCGTGCCTGGCGGCTTCATCCCTTCGCAGGACAAGCAGTACCTGATCGCCGTGGCGCAGCTGCCGCCCGCCGCAACCATCGACCGCACCGAAGCGGTGGTGCGGCGCATGTCCGAGATTGGCTTAAAGACGCCCGGCGTGGAGCACGCGGTGGAATTCGCGGGCATGTCGGTGAACGGCTGGTCGCAGAGTTCCAGTTCCGGCATCGCCTTCTTCGCCTTGGATCCGCCCGCCAAACGCAAGGGTGCGAACCTGTCGGGTAACGCCATTGCCGCGCGCCTGAACGCGGAGCTCTCCGGTATCCAGGATGCCTACGTGGTGGTGTTCACCCCGCCGCCGGTGCTGGGGCTCGGATCCCTCGGTGGCTTCAAGGCGCAGGTCGAGGACCGCGGTGATGCGGGACCCGAGGCGCTCTACGCGGCGGTGCAGGATGCCTTGAGCAAAGCTGCGAAGAATCCGACGCTCGCCGGCCTCCTGAGCACCTACCAGATCAACGTGCCGCAGCTCGATGTCACAGTCGATCGCGACAAGGTCAAGCAGCAGGGCGTGAAGCTCTCCGATGTCTTCGACACGTTGCAGACCTACATGGGCTCCACCTACGTCAACGATTTCAACCGCTTCGGCCGCACCTTCCAGGTCGTGGCGCAGGCGGATGGGCCGTTTCGCGCACAGGCCGATGACATCCGCACGCTCAAGACCCGCAATGGCGATGGCGCCATGGTGCCGCTGGGGTCGTTGCTGAACGTCACGCCGACCTTCGGACCGGATGCCGCCCAGCGTTACAACGCTTATCGCTCTGCGGATATCAACGCAGGTCCCGCTCCCGGCTACAGCACGGACCAGGCCCAGGATGCGCTGGCCTCGATCCTCAAGGCCAACCTGCCCCGTGGCATGAGTTTCGAGTGGACCGATCTCGCCTACCAGCAGCTCATCTCGGGCAATACCGCGACGTTCGTCTTTCCGCTGTGCGTGCTGTTCGTGTTCCTGGTGCTCGCGGCGCAGTACGAGAGCCTGACGCTGCCGCTCGCGATCATCCTGATCGTGCCGATGTGCCTGCTCGCGGGTATCACCGGCGTGTATCTCGATCACGGCGACAACAACGTGTTCACGCAGATCGGTCTGCTGGTGCTGGTGGGTCTGGCCTGCAAGAACGCCATCCTCATCATAGAGTTCGCCAAGCACCTGCAGGAGGATCGCGGCATGGACGCCACATCGGCGGTGCTCGAGGCCGCCCGCATGCGACTGCGCCCGATCCTGATGACCTCCTTCGCCTTCATCATGGGAGTGATTCCGCTGGTGCTTGCGCAGGGCGCCGGCGCAGAAGTGCGCCATGCCATGGGCGTGACTGTGTTCGCCGGCATGATCGGGGTGACCTTGTTCGGACTGCTGCTGACCCCGGTGTTCTTCGTGTTGCTGCGCAAGCTGACCGACCGCCGCGCGGCCGGCGAGGAACCCAAGCCGCTGGCCATCGGCCTCACCCCGGAGGTGCACGGTGCGTAAATTCATCTCCATGACCGTCGCCGCCACGGTCGCGGCGACCCTCGCCGCCTGTGCGGTTGGACCCGATTACCATCGGCCGGCGGTGCAGACCGCGCCGACTTTTGTCGAAGCGGAGCCTGCGGTTTATTCCGTCGATGACGGCATCGGACCGTTCTGGGGGCAATTCAACGACGACTTGTTGAACGGCCTCGTGATCGAGGCCCTGGCCGCCAATCACGACTTGCGCATTGCGCTGGCGCATCTGCAGCAGTCGCGGGCGCTGCGCACGCAGGCGAAGCTCGACCTGCTGCCCACGGTCAGCAGTGAGGGCGGCTACACGCGCCAGCAATATCCGGCAGTGGAAAGCTTCGGCGCGGGGACCCTGGATGAGCGCTATTACAACGCCGGCTTTGATGCCACCTGGGAGCTCGACCTGTTTGGCCGGGTGCGCCGAGAAGTCGAAGCCAGCCGCGCAGTGGTTGAAGGCCAGGAGGCGACGCTGCATGACGCACAGGTCAGCGTGACCGCAGAGGTCGCGCGAACCTATTTCGAACTGCGCGGCGAACAGGCGGAGCTCGCCGTCCTGCAGCGCAACGCGGCCAATCAGCAGCAGACCGTGGACCTCACCAATTCGCTGCTTGATGCCGGACGCGGCACGGAGCTGGACACCTCGCGCGCCAAAGCCCAGCTGGATACGACGCTCGCGACCATTCCGCCGCTGCGCGCCCAAGTGGAGAAATCCATCCATCGCCTGAGTGTCCTGACCGGACGCGAACCGGATGCCTTGAGCGCGATACTGGCGGCTCCCGGCGCCCTGCCGGAGCTGCCGCGGATGGCCGCCGTCGGAGACCCCGCGGGCCTGTTGCGGCGGCGCCCCGATATCCGTATCGCCGAGCGGCGCCTCGCGGCCTCGACGGCGCAGATCGGCGTCGCTGTGGGCGACCTGTTCCCCAAGGTCACCTTCACGGGCAACTTCGGCTTTGCGGCCGGGGACCTTGCGGCCTTGGGCGCGACCGGCACCAAGACCTTCCTGATCGGGCCGTCCATCTCCTGGCCGGCCTTTGATCTGGGACGGGTACGGGCGCGCATCGCCGGCGCCCGGGCCGGGGCGGATGCGGATCTTGCCGCCTACCAGCAGACCGTGCTCAAGGCGCTGGAGGAGACCGAAAACGCCCTCGTGGCCCATGCGCGCGAGCGTGACCGGCTGGTGCAGCTATCGGCCGCAGCCCGGGAAAGTGACACCGCGGCGCAGATTGCGCGGGCCCGCTATGAGGGCGGGCTGGTCGGTTTCCTGGATGTTCTGGACGCCGAGCGGGCGCAGCTGTCCGCGCAGGATCAGCTGGCACAGAGTCGCACGGACGCGGCCACCAGCCTGATCGCGGTCTATAAGGCCCTTGGCGGCGGCTGGGAGGGGGCACCGCTGCCCGTGGCCCGCACCACGACAGCCGTGCCGCCACAGCGGTAGACTTGTAATGAGTGCCGAATTCGCAAGGGGCCAGATGACCGTTGGGCTGACCGCCCGCGCCGCCGATTGCGGCCCGGATTGTGCCGATATCGCCGAGGAGGCTGCGCGCGCCGCAGCCGCCAGCCCCTGTGCGGATGTATTCACGCAGATCAGTGAGTCCCTGCAGCATCGTGAGGGTCTGCTCGCCGCATCGGCGCGCGCCAGCCGCATGCTGCTGGAAGCCACCGACGTGATGGACGCCATTCCCGGGGTGCTGCGCGAACTGGGTGCGGCCGCCGGCGCCGATCGCGTCAATCTCATCCGCTCCGAAACAGGCCCCGACGGCGCCCCGTGGATGGTGGTCGCCGGCGAATGGACCGCACCCGGCATGACCGCCTATCTGGGCAACCCCAACAAGGGCGGCTGCCCCGAGAGCACCATCTTCTCCACCTGCAGTGAGCTGCGTGCCGGACGCAGCGTGCTGATGAATCCCGCGCAGCATGCCGGCGGCGACCGCAATGCGAGTGTGGATGGCAGTACGCTGACCAAGGCCGTCGTGCCGATTTTTGTCGACAATGGTTTCTTCGGTGCACTGACCTTCGATAACACCCGGCAGCGCCGCGCGATCGATCCGGCCGAAGTGGCTGCGCTGGAAACGGCGGCCGGCGTCATCGGCGCCGGCCTGCATCGCGAACGGCTCATCGAAGCCGTGCGTCGCGAACGCGAACAAGCCGCCGATCAGCGCATGGCGGAACTTGCCAAGGCCAATGCCGTCATCCGCGGCAATCTGGAGCGGCTGGCGACCGAGCCTGATGCGCGCAACTTCCTGGGTCACGTGCTGCTTGAGGCCACCCGACAGTTCGATGCCGCCGCCGGCAACGTCATTGTCCGACACGACACCCCCGCCATCTGGGAGATCGTCGCGCATGTGGACGGCGGACAGCTGGTGCCGCCCTCATTCACCGCGAGCATTCCCGCGGACGGCAACGCCTTGGGCGAACAACTGTCGCGCACCGAACAGCCGATGTTCTGCAGCCTCGTGGAGGAGGACGACACTACGGAGTGGCCGGGCCTGATGGAATACCACCGCGCTGCGGGGCACACCGGCATGGTGGTTTTTCCGCTGCTCTTCGGCGCACGCAACGTCGGCTTCATCACCCTGGATTTCAAGACTCCGGAGGCCGCCACGCTGGTCAACAGCGAGTTGCTGGTAGCCCTCGCGCAGCAGGCGACCCTCGCCATCGAAATCATGCGCCTCGCACACTCGGCGAAGGAAGCCGCGGTGCTCATGGAGCGCAATCGAATCGGCCGTGAAATCCATGACGGCCTGGCGCAGGCCTTCACCGGCATCCTCATGCAGCTGGCCGCCGCCGAGGACTTACAATGTGCCACTCAGGGCGTCATTGCCGGGCGGATCCGCGATCTCGCGCGTGAGGGCCTGGCCGAAGCGCGCCGTTCCGTCATGGCACTGCGCCCCGATCAGACCCGCAGCGGCGGCCTGGAGCTGGCGCTGCGTCAGCTGGCCGAACGCTCCTCGCTGCCTGGCCGCACGGTGTGCAGCTTCGAGGGCCGTGCGCCCGCGACCGGTCTTGCCCCGGAACACGAGCATGCGCTGCTGCGCATCGCCCAGGAAGCGGTCAGCAACGCCGTGCGCCACGGCCACCCGCAGCATGTGCGCATCAGTTTGGTCGGCGAGGCAGCGCATTGGCTGCTGACCGTGGCGGATGACGGCCGGGGCATGGAGGACTCTCCGGATGACAGCGCCGAACATGGTTTCGGCCTGACCAATATGCGCGAACGCGCCACCGCCATCGGTGGTACCTGGCATATCGAGACGCAGCAGGGTGAGGGCACGCGGGTTTGCGTGCGCCTGCCGCGCCGGAATATTCCGTGAACGCAGCGCCAGCGCCGACTGCGACGGCCGGCGCGATCCACACCGCGCCGCTGCGCAAGATTCGCGTCATCCTGGCCGACGATCATCCGGTGGTGCGCGACGGACTCGCGGCCATTGTCAATCGCCAGCCCGACATGGAGGTCGTGGCCGAAGCGGCCGACGGCGAGGAAGCGACCGAGCTGTACGAACGTCATCAGCCCGATGTCATGGTGCTGGACCTGCGCATGCCCAAACGCGATGGCGTCGCGGTGGTGCAGATGGTACTGGCCGCGCACCCGCACGCGCGACTGCTGATCATGACCACCTACGACGGCGACGAGGACATCTTCCGCTGCTTGAGCCAGGGAGCGAAGGGCTATCTGCTCAAGGACTCCCCGCGCACCGAGATCCTGTTCGCCATCCGGGCGGTGAGCGAAGATAGGCCCTATGCGTCCTCCTCGGTGGCCAGCAAGGCGCTGCAGCGCATGGCCAAGCCCAGCCTCACGCAGCGCGAATTGGGCGTCCTGCAACTGCTGGCCGAGGGCCGCAGCAACAAAGACATCGCGCGGCGCCTGAGCATCACCGAAGGCACGGCAAAGACCCACGTGAAGGCCATTCTCACCAAGCTCGATGCCATCAGCCGCACCGAGGCGGTGGCTGTGGCGCACAAACGCGGTCTGGTCCGCCTGTAGCGCCCGTAAGGGGTGGCTGGCGTCGCCGGCGATGCGCTGGCAGTCTACGAACGCAACACCCGACTGATTGAGCAGGTAAAGGCCGCGATGGCGCGCCGCAAGGAGAGTTGAACATGAGCACGATCACAACCAAGGACAACATCACGATTTTCTACAAAGACTGGGGTAGCGGGACACCCATCGTGTTCTCGCACGGCTGGCCCCTGTCCTCGGATGACTGGGATGCGCAGCTCATGTTCTTTGTGCTGCGCGGATATCGTGTCATCGCCCATGACCGCCGTGGTCACGGACGCTCAACACAAACCGCAGTGGGTCATGATATGGATCATTACGCCGATGACCTGGCGGCTGTTGTTGAACATCTGGATTTGAAGAATGCGGTGCACGTCGGACATTCCACCGGCGGCGGCGAAGTCGTCCGCTACATCGCCCGGCACGGCGAACGCCGCGTAGCGAAGGCGGTTCTGATCAGTTCGGTTCCGCCCCTGATGGTGAAGTCAGCATCCAATCCGGGCGGACTGCCCAAGGATGTCTTCGACGGCCTGCAGCAGCAGGTTGCGGAAAATCGCTCACAGTTCTACCTGGACCTGCCGACGGGGCCGTTTTATGGATTCAACAGACCGGGCGCCAAGGTATCGCAAGGGGTGATCCAGAACTGGTGGCGACAGGGCATGATGGGCGGCGCCAAGGCGCACTATGACGGCGTCGTTGCCTTCTCACAGACGGACTTCACCGAGGATCTCAAGAAGATTTCAGTACCCGCGCTGGTAATGCACGGTGACGACGACCAGATCGTTCCCTATGCGGATTCCGGACCGCTGAGCGCCAAATTGCTGAAGAACGGGACCTTGAAGACCTATAAAGGTTTCCCGCACGGGATGCCGACCACCGAAGCCGCCACCATCAATGCCGATCTGCTCGCGTTCATCAAGTCATAGCTCGCGCAGGACGGCATGCGCATTCCACTGAAAGAAACCCAGGCGCGCTTGCCACTTCCGGCAACAGCAACCTGGCCGGCGGGCGTGTGGGATACCCGGGCGTTCGCACACGGCTCAATGTCCGTCATTCTATTTGCACCGCGCGGCGCCGACCACCAGTCATCGCACGAGCAGGACGAACTCTACATCGTGCTAAAGGGAAACGGGGTGCTCGTTATAGACGACCGCCGCCATTCCTTCACAGCGGGTGATGCTTTGTTCGTGCCGGCGAATACCGATCATCATTTTGTGGAATTCACCAATGACCTCGTCACCTGGGCGGTATTTTGGGGGCCGAAAGGCGGCGAATCGCCAGGTGCGTAGCGAGGCCCTGCGGGTTGCCGTTGAAATCGGACTGGTATCTCTTGTTTCGTACCTCGCGGGATTTCATTTCACGGCGCTGTTCCATGGCGCATCGGCAGGGATCGGGGGTCTGTGGTCGGCGATATCCGGCATCGTGGTGCTCCAGACGACACGGCGTGCGACCTGGTCCTCGGCCGGGCTGCGGATTGTTGGAACGGCGGTGGGGACGACCGTCAGCGCCATCTATCTTACCGTCATGCCGTTCAGCGCAGTCGCCATGGCGGCCTGCATGGTCGCTACGGTGCTGGTCTGCTATGGCTTGTGGATCCCCGATCATGCGCGACTGGCGGCAATCACGGTCGGGGTGATCATGGTGACGGCGAGCCTCAGCCCAATGATGAATCCGCTTCTGAACGCCGCCCTGCGATTCAGCGAGTCGTGTATCGGCACTGCGATGGCCGTACTTGCGGTGCTGGTTCGGCCGGGCCCGGCATCGCAGCAGGCTTCCTGAGCATGCATTAAGATGCGGGCATGTCACATCGCACCATCTACATCGTCCGCCACGGCCAAAGCCAGGCCAATGTAGGCGGCATCACCCTGGAAAATCCGCTGGTGCCCCTGACTGAGCTTGGCGAACTGCAGGCACGGGCGCTCGCGCCGCTGCTGCCGGCCTCGGCCTTCACCATCTGGTCATCGCCTTTCAAGCGTGCGCTGGACACTGCCGCGCCGTACTGCGCACGCATGAACCGGCCGCCGCAAACGCTGGATGACCTGCGTGAGTTTGAAACCATCGATACGCTGCAGATGCGCGGCACTTCCAGCAGTGAGCGCGAGGCTGTCGTCGCCCGCTACTGGCTCACTTCGGATCCCGACCTGCGCAGTGGGCCGGCCGCAGAGACCTTCCGCGAATTCCACGCGCGCGTCGCCCGGGTGCGCAGTGAGTTTCTGCCTTCGCTGCCCGACGGCACCCTGATTTTCGGCCACGGCATGTGGATGGCGCTGCTGTTCTGGCAGATCTGGGGATTTGCGCAGGTGGATCACATCGGCATGACACTGTTCCGCCGTTTTCAGCTGGGCTTTCCCACACCCAATACGGTGGTATACGCCCTGACGCATGACGCTTGCGGAAACTGGCGGCTGCAAGCGGATGAGGTCGCGATGCGCGCGATCGCGCTCATCGGTCACGGCATGGATCGACGCGCCAATCAGGAAGAGGCGCTGGATATCCACGAGGATGCCGAGCGCAACGTCGAGATTGTTTGAGGGCCAAAATGATGCGGATCAGCCCACACCTGACCTTCAACGGCCGTTGCCGCGAAGCATTTACGCGCTACCAGGCCGTGCTCGGCGGGACACTGACCACGCTGCTCACTTACGGCGAGTCACCCGCGGCCAGCCAATTCGATCGGCGCTGGCATGGACTCATCATGCACGCGACGCTCGCACTGGGCGAGATGGAACTCATGGGGGCCGACCAGACGCCCGACAGCTACAGCGCACCACAGGGAATCTATATCGGCATCACACTGCCCAGCGTGGATCAGGCAGGCAAAGTCTTCGACGGGCTTGCCGAAGATGGCCAGATCACCTTGCCCTTCGAGTCGACCTTCTGGTCACCCGGCTTCGGCATGCTGGTGGACGCCTTCGGTATACCTTGGGAGGTCAATACCGCTGCACCGTCCGTCTAGGTTCGGCTTGTCAGTCATCAAGACTTTGATAAGCGAGCGTGCGAAAATCCTCGTGGATCTTTCCCGGACCCAACTGGTAGCGCTGGACCATGAGAATCGAGATCTGGTCCTCGACGGGGTCCGACACCCAATCACTGCCGAAGGCCCCTGACCAGCCGAACTGGCCCGGTCCAATCGCCGTGTTCAAGCGGCCGGTGATGACGGACAGTCCCAGTCCCCAACCGCGGCCGTCCCAGAAGCCCGGAGAAAACGGCGAATTCGCCTTTTGCGACGGCGTGATCTGATCGGTCAGCATCAGCTCCACGGTCGGGCGGGCCAGAATGCGCTCGCTGCCGAGCTTGCCCTTGTTGAGCATCAAGCGACCAAAGGCAAAGTAATCATCGATGGTCGACACCAGTCCACCGCCGCCGGCCGCGAACAGCGGCGGACGGCTCCACTTGCTGTCCTGGCTGTCATCGAGCAGTTCCAGCGCACCGCTCGCGTTAGGCGCGTAGCAGCTCGCGAACCGGCCAAGTTTGGCTGCCGGCACGAAGAATCCGGTATCGCGCATCCCCAGGGGATCGAAGATGCGCTCCTTCAGAAACGTCTCAAAGGGCTGTCCCGCGACGCGGGCGATCAACACCCCCAGCGTGTCGGAGCCGGTGTGATACATCCAGCGCTCACCGGGCTGATGCATCAGGGGCAGGGTTCCCAGCCGCCGCAGCCACTCGTCAGGCGTGTGCGGCGGCGCCGGAGTAAGACTCATGAGGGCCTGCTCGTCCATGGCCCGCTGGATGGGGTAGACACCCGGCGGCCCCAGGATCAAGCCAAAGCCCATGCGAAAAGTGAGCAGGTCGCGCAGCGTCAGGGGGCGCGAGGCCGGCTCCGTCTCATCCAATGGTCCGTCAATGCGTTTGAGTACCCGGCGGTTGGCGAGCTCCGGTAGATACGGATCCAGCGGCGCATCGAGCGAGAGCCGGCATTCCTCCACCAGCATCATCGCCGCCACCGCGGTGATCGGCTTCGTCATGGAGGCGATGCGGAAGATCGTGTCGCGACGCATCGCATCCCGTCGCACCAGATCCTGGTAACCCAGGGCATCAACCAGCGTCTCGCCGTGCCGGCTGAGCAGCGTGACCGCGCCGGCGACCGTACCTTGCTCGACATGAGCCGCCATCACCTGATGCAGGCGCGCCAGCCGTGACTTCGAGAATCCGCCCTGTCCCATACTACCCCCGTCAACTGTCGTGGAAGCGCCGGAAGCGCTCCTTGGTGATCTGAAACAAACCAAACGTTATCAGGCCCACCGCCTCCGCGCCGAGCAGCCACCTGCCGTACGAGCCCTGCCTAATGGTGCCGAGAGCATGTGAAATGCCGCCCGCATAGCGCGTATCCAGACGCCATGCGGCGCCGATCAGATACAGGCCAACCAGCGTAAACAGGATGCCGCGGCTGATCAATCCGTACACGCCCAGCACTTTGATGGGGATGCGCAGCCGCGTTTCGCTCAGATCGACATGCTTGGTCTTGTGACCGGTGAGTGCCCGGAAAAACTGGAAGCATCCGAACGCTGCGATCCCGGCCCCGACCATCCCGATCACATAGCGCCCCAACGGGAACCGCACCACCCAAGTGGTCCACTGCGCCTGTGTTTGGCCGTTGCCGATGTCCATGTCGAGCCCAAACAGACTCCACAGGGCTCGTCCCAATATCACGGTGTACAGCACGCCGCTGAACAGGTGCCCCAACCGCACGAGTAGCCGGCGCCTTACGCGACGCTCCTTACGGTGCTCCGGATCGACGATCGCCAGAAGCAACTGCCACAAGGCGAAGGCTGCAAGACCAACCGACAATACTGCCAACAGCACTTTGCCCAGCGGTGTCGCGCCCAGTTCTGTCAATGCGCCCAGCGAGCCATTCGGCTGCCGGCGCCGCTCGATGTCCGCAACCAGGGCATACAGGCCCACCAGCAGGTAGATGCCGCCCTCCGCGAGGTAGCCGACATGGCCCAGCCACCGCTCCCAGCGCTTGAGCGAGTCGGATCCCTCGGTCACGAACGGATGGCGGGAGATTCGGCCGTTTCGGTCACGCCGAGCAACTGCTGCAGCAGCAATTCCGGCTGGCTGGGTTCGAACGGTTTCGTCAGGTGATGATCAAAGCCGGCCTGGCGCGCCTGGCGCTTGTTGCGGTCCTGTCCCCACCCCGACACCGCGATCAGCCGCATGTCGGCACCCCACGCATTGCGGCGCACCCGGCGAGCAACTTCGTATCCGTTCAGCAACGGCATGCCGATGTCGATGAACGCGGCGTCGGGTTGAAACGTCTCGATGATTGCCAATGCCTCGGCGCCATCGTTGGCCAGTCGCACCTCATGCCCCGCGATCTCAAGCAGCATGGCGAGGGAGGTGGCGGCATCCCGGTTGTCGTCGGCGATGACGATACGCCAGCCTTTTGCGGGTTGCGCAGGAGGATGCGCCGGTTTCACCGGCGCCGCGATGCGCAGAGTAATTCCCGGAAGTTGAAAAACGAACCGGCTGCCCCGGCCCAGACCCTCGCTCTGCGCCCACACGGATCCGCCGTGCAGCTCCACCAGTCCCCTCACCAGCGCGAGCCCGATACCGAGACCGCCTTCGGAGCGGTCAATAACGCTGTCGACCTGGGAGAACATGGCAAATATTCGCTCGGTACTCGCAGGTTCAAGACCGATGCCCGTGTCGCTCACGACTATTTCCACCGACTGCTGCAGCGCACGCGCCTCAACCGTGATGTGGCCGCCCGGCTCGGTGTACTTGGCCGCGTTGGTCAGAAGATTGGCGAGCACCTGCGCGATGCGCAGCGGATCGGCCTCGAGCAAGACCGGGGACTGCGGCAAGGTCACCGCGAGACTGTGATTTCGCGACGTGATCAGCGGGCGCACCATCTCCACGGCCGCCTCGACGATGCCTGCGATAGGCACCGACTCCTTCTTGAGATGCAGGCGCCCCAGGGTGATCCGCGACACGTCGAGCAGATCGTCCAGCAGCAGGGCCATGTGCTCGGTCTGACGCTGGATGACCTCGCGGCACCACGCCAACTTCTCCGGCGCAAGGTCCGCGGTGCCCAGAATCCGGGCGGCATTGCGAATCGGGCCCAGCGGGTTGCGCAGCTCGTGGGCCAATGTGGCCAGAAACTCGTCCTTGTGCCGGTCGGCCTCGAGCAGCGCATTCTCCGCCCGCTTGCGATCGGTAATATCCAGGAAAATGCCAATATTGCGCGTGGCGGTTCCCTGCTCGCCAAGTGTGCGGCCGTACACCGACAGCCAGCGGATCTCGCCCGTATCGGCGCGCCGGACGCGGTACTCGGAGTGATAGCGCGACAGCGACGCCAGGGCGTGCTGCAGCTCCGACTCGATCCGCGCCGCGTCCTCCGGGTGCCAGCAGTCGCGCCACATCTGGTAGCTCGCGACGCCGTCGCGGCTCGCCACATAGCCCAGCGTCTCGAAATGACTGGCGGACCAATGCACGACATCGCGTTCCAGATCCCAGTCCCACGTTCCCATGCGCGCGCCTTCGATGGCGAGCCGCAAACGCTCCTCGCCCGCTTGCCGCAATTGGGTCAACTCAATCAAGGCGCCGACGCGCGCCAGCAGTTCACGGCCCGAGAAAGGCTTCACCAGGTAATCATCGGCGCCGGCATCCAGGCCTTCGACGCGTGCGCCCTCTCCCGCACGGGCCGAGAGCAGGATGATCGGTATGTCATGAATGGTGGTATCGGCCCGCACCGCGGTGAGCAAACCGAATCCGTCGAGGTTCGGCATCATGATATCCGAGAGAATGAGAGCCGGACGCCGGCGGTGCACCGCGCTCAGGGCCTCTGCCCCATCGCTGACCGCCTCGACCTCGTAGAGGGGTGCCAGCAGGTCGCGGACATACGCACGCATGTCGGCGTTGTCCTCTGCAAGAATGACCCGCGCGCCGAACGTCGCGGCGAAGCGCCGGTCCAGCAGCGAAGGCGGCCCCTGCGTAGCTTCCTGAGCGGGCGGGTGGTCCGCCGTGTCGGGCAGCCAGCGCAGTGCTTCCTGTACAAACGCCTGGGCCGTGGCAGCCGGCGCCAGTGGCGCGAGCGGTTGGGCGCGGATTCTCTCCGCGGGTACATGCCGCACTCCGTACGGCACTTCAACCGTGAAGGTGCTGCCGGCTCCGAGCACGCTCGTCGCCCGAATCTCGCCGCCGTGCAGCTTCACCAGTTCCAGCACCAGTGCCAAGCCGATGCCGGAACCCTCATGAGTGCGGCCCTGCGTGGTCTCGACCCGATGGAATCGTTCGAACAGTCGCGGCACTTCCGTTTCCGGAATTCCCACTCCCGTGTCGCTCACCGCGAGGACGGCAAAATCCGAAGTCGACGTGAGCTCCACGCTAATGCCACCGGTCACCGTAAACTTGAACGCATTCGACAGCAGATTCAGGACGATCTTTTCCCACATTTCGCGATCGACATACACTGACTTGGGCAGCGGATCGCAGCTCACTTCGAATCGCAGTCCGGCCCGTTCGATGGTCGAGCGAAACAGGCTCGCCAGATCGCGCGTCAGTGCGGCAAGATCGGTCGGCTCGTAAGTCGCCTGCGCGCGTCCCGCCTCGATCCGGGAGAAGTCCAGCAAGGAGTTGACCAGACGCAGCAGCCGCAACGAATTGCGGTGTGCGAGTTCAATGCGATCCTTGGCGAGCGCCGGCAGATCGCCCTCGTTCAAGGTATCCGCCAAAGGTCCCAGGATCAGCGTCAGCGGTGTGCGAAACTCATGACTGACATTCGAAAAAAACGCCGTCTTGGTGCGATCTATCTCCTGCAGTGCTTCGGCGCGCTGGCGTTCGGCCTCATAGGCTCTGGCATCCGCGAGCGCCGCGGCAACCTGGGAGGCGATGAGCCCCAGGAAATCCTGGTACTCCTCTTCGAACTTGAGACGCGGACTCAAACCGACGATCAGAAATCCGATCAGCGGCGCCACACCGGAGCCGCGCACCGGGAGCACCAGAACCTGCCTGATCGGCTCGGGCCATAACGCGGCCGATACTTTTCCGCTCGGCGCCGTGAAATTCTTCAGCAACACCGCGCGACCATGCTGCTGCAGCTGCGCAATCGGCCACCGGGCGCCGAGGTCGGAAAGATTGCTGCGCGCCGGCAGCATTTCGATGGGCGCGTTACCGGTGAGCCAGCCGAGTTCGCCGCATTCCTGCGCATCATCCAACAGGTAAAGAGCCGAGAACTGCAGATCATTGAGATTCTTGCGCAGGACGGCTTGCTGACGATGGAAGACCTGCGTCGCATTCTCGGTGCCCGCGCTGCGCGCGGCGAGGTCCCGCAAGGTTCGCAGGCGCCGCTCGCCAATGACCCGATCCGTGACTTCGGTAACGACGCAGAGCATGCCGGCAATGCGGCTGTCATCGTTATGGATGGGGCTGTAAGAGAACGTGTGGTAGGTCTCCTCCAGGAAGCCACTGCGTTCCAGAAACAGCAGCAGACCTTCATCCCAGGTTGCCTCGCCTCGCTCAAGCACCTGTTTGATTCGCGGCAGCAGGTCCGGCCAGATCTCCTCCCAGACTTTATCCGAGCGGGCGCCCAGGGCCCATTTGCCTTTCATGCCCAGGGTCGGCAGATAGGCATCGTTGCAGAAGAAGGTGAATTCCGGACCCCAGAACATCCACATCGCGTAGCGCGAGTGCAGGACCATGCGAATGATGGTTTTCAAGGACTGCGGCCAGGCGGCCGGCGTGCCGAGCGGCGTGCGCGTCCAATCCAGCGCACGCGTGCGCGCCCCCATCTCCCCGCCGCCGGCGAGGAAATCGAATTGCGGGGGAGCGGGCGCAACGGCCATTTGCGGTCTCTTTAAATACTAAAGAAACAATAGGTTATCCGAGTTCAGGATGGAAGCATGCAGGGCGCGAAACAGATCACCATGCGCTACGTAGCGCCTGGCGGCCTAGATCCTGCCCAGGAACACCAGCGCCAGGACGATGATCAGGATGAGCGCCAGGCCACCGCTCGGGGCGTAGCCCCAGGATCTGCTGTGCGGCCATGCCGGGACCGCGCCGATCACCATCAGCACCAGCACGATCAGCAGCAGTGTGCGAATTCCCATAACGTTCATCCCTATCGATCGGTGCGATATCGTACTACGTAGTTACCGGGAGACCCCCATGTCGAAAGTTGTCCGCATTCATCGAACCGGCGGCCCGGAAGTCCTGCAGATCGAGGACCTCCCGGTCGGCGATCCGGGACCCGGCGAGATTCGCATCCGCGTGCTGAGCATCGGTCTGAATCGATCGGAAACCGTTTATCGGGCGGGCCAGTATCTGGTCGCACCGAAGCTGCCGTCGTTGATGGGCTACGAGGCATACGGCGAAATCGAGAGGCTGGGACCGGGTGTACAGGGGCACGCGCCGGGCGATCGGGTCTGCGTGATCCCCACTTACCGGTTGGGCGAATACGGGGTATACGCCGAGTCAGCCATCGTTCCGGCGCGCAGCGTGGTTGCCGCTCCTCCGGGACTGACGCCGGTGCAGGCGTGCTCCATCTGGATGGCCTTTCTTACCGCGTACGCCATCATCGAAGTGGCCAAGGTGGGCATCGGCGATCATGTGCTGATCCCCGCGGCCTCCAGCAGCGTGGGTCTTGCGGCCATCCAGCTGGCAAACTGGGCCGGCGCCGTGCCGATCGCGCTCACGCGCCACAGTACCAAGGGCGCGAGGCTGCGTGAACACGGCGCACAGCATGTCGTGGCCACGGAAGAGTCCGATGTGGTGGCCGAGGTGATGCGCATCACCGCCGGCAAGGGTGCGCGCGTTGCTTTTGATCCTGTCGGCGGTCCCTTCGTGGAGAAGTTGTGCGCGGCCCTCGCCGAGGAGGGCATCCTGTTCATCTACGGCGGCTTGAGCGGGCAGCCCACACCCTACCCCCACTGGCCGGTCGCACTGAAGGGACTGAGCATCCGTGGCTGGGTGTTCTCGGCGATTGCCCACAAGCCGGAGCGTTTCACCCGCGTCCGCAAGGTGATTGTCGCCGGCCTCGCCTCCGGACATCTGCAGCCGGTCATCGCCAGGACCTTCACGCTGGATCAGATTGCCGATGCGCACGCCTACATGGAATCCAACCAGCAGGTGGGCAAGGTCGTGGTCACCGTCTAGGGATAGCGCTTCGGCAGCTCGAACACCCAGATCGATGAGGCATGCTCCTGCGGGTTCTGGATCTCCGGCACGATGGCCGGAAAGGTCTGGGATTCATTGCCGCCATTGCCGACCACTACTGCGATGTATTGGCGACCCTTGACGCTGTAGGAGATGGGGCAGGAACTGGGGACATCATTCATCCGCACCTGCCACAGCTGCTTGCCGCTAGTGTCGTCGTAGGCGCGCAGCACGCGATCCAGAGATCCTGAAAACACGACGCCGCCGGCGGTCGCGAGCATGCAGGTGGTTCCCGGCGCGCGCTGCCGATCGGTCCACAGCACTTCCCGGGTCGCGAGGTTCAAGGCCTCGATGCGGCCATACTTGCCGTCGGTGTCCGGCCGCGGACGGATGCTCCAGTTATAGCCTGACGACAGATTGCCGCGTTCGCCGGGCCCTACCGGCAACAGGTCCATGCAGGACTCCACCACGGTGTTGTACATGACGTTCGTGATCGGATTGTAGGCGGTCGCATTCCAGTTGCGGCCGCCGCCGGGGTGCGGGCAGATGGTGTGCGGCTTGCCATCGCCCACGACGACATCGGGATTGATGCTCTTCTCGCCCGTCTTGGGGTCGATGGCGCTGATCACATTCTGGATGCCGAGGTCCTTCGAGAACTGGTATTGGCCGGTGGCCGCATCCATCGCCTCGATGATGCCCATCTTTCCGGAGGTGACGATGAGCTTGCGGGTCGCGCCCCCGACGGGCAGATCAATGACTTGCTGCTCGAAGGCCCAGTCGAGATCCCACTGGTCGTTGCGCACGTGCTGGAAGTGCCACGCGAGTTTGCCGGTATCCGGATTGATGGCCAGTGTCGAGTCGGTATACAGGCTGTCCGTGGTGATGCCCGGCCTGTTGATCGAATGCAGCAGCGGTCCGGTATCGTAGGTTTGTCCGACACCAAAGTAGGCCAGGTTCAATACCGGGTCGTAGCTGCCGGCCGTCCAGACCGACGCGCCGCTGCGCTTTTCCAGCGGCAGTCCGTTCCAGCTGTCACCGCCGAACTCTCCGGGTCGGGCGATGGTGTGGAACCGCCATGCCTCCTGGCCGGTCTGCGCATCCAGCGCGACGATGGCGCCCCCTCCGGGGGCCTGACCCACGATGCCCTGAAGCACTTTGCCCTTGGCGATCAGCGGCCCACCGGTGGTCTGCCAGCCCACGTGGTAATCCGCCACGGACACGTCCCAGATCACCGCACCGCTTCTCACATCCAGCGCGACCACGTGATCATCCGAGGTCGGCACGAACAGCTTGTCCTCGTAGATCGCGATATTGCGACGCACCGACAGCCGCGCGTCGCTGGGCATGACGCGCCGGTACTGCCACAGCAGGTCGCCGGTCACGGCATTGATCGCCTGGATGTTGTCGCCCCAGCTGGCGACGAACAGCACGCCGTCATGTTCCAGCGGCGTGGTCTCGTTGCGGCCGGTGGGCAAGGTCCAGGCCCAGGAGACGCGCAGCTGCTCCACATTCTTGCGCGTGATCTGCGTCAGCGGGCTGAAGCCCAGGTCGCTGTAAGTGCGGCGCCACAGCAGCCAATCGCCCGGCGCCGGGCTGCGCAACATGGCCGCGGTCACGGGCGTGAACTGATCCAGCGGATTGGGCAGGAACACTTTCGGCACGGCTGGGGACAGCGGCGACAGCGGCATCATGGGCGGCGGCGGTGCCACGGGGTTGCGCTGAATCCGCAGCGAGGCGAGCACGGTCGCATCGGCGGCGAGCGGGGCGTCACCGGCCTTGGCGCCATTCATCTGCAGCAGATACGCCACGAGGCCCGCGGTCGCATCCGCCGACAGCGAGCCGATGGCGGCCGGCGGCATGCGGGTGTGGATGAACGTGAAGAGCGCGCCGGCGGGCTTGCCGCCCCAATTGAGACTAAAGGTATTGCCATTCAACGGAGTCGCAAACTCGCTGCCGCTCAGGTTCTTGCCGTGGCAGTTGCCGCACTGCGCGGCGTAAACGGTCTTGCCCGAAGCCGCCTGCTCGGCGGTGAAGGCGGCGAACGGCCCCTGTTCCACCCTGGCCCGCTGGGCGCTGCCGGGCGCATGGAACAGCACCGCGGCCAACGCGCCGCAGGCCGCGAAACTCTGTATAACCCGCGGTTGCCGCAGCTTCATCGCATCCCCCCATTTTCGGCGGCCATTCAAGCACCTAACGATATGCGAAGGCAACGGTCCTTTGACCTATCAACTGCCGTAGAATCACGGCTGGCCGCATTCGGCCATCGCGAGGGGGTACGCGTGTCTTATCGTGGCGCCGGCAGGTACCTAAGTACATTGGCCTGCATGGTGATGGGTACCCTGGCCACGCACGTGGCGGGGTCTGCCGACAGCAGCGCTCCGGAGCGCCGCGGCACGGAGCTGGGCTTTGCGGTGTTCCAGCAGCATTGCGTCTCCTGCCACGGCAACCCGGCCATGGAGCGGGCGCCCAGCCCCGCGACCTTGCGCAGCATGTCGCCCGAGCGCATCTACACCGCGCTCACCACCGGGATCATGAAGCAGGTGGGTGACACCCTCAATGAGACGGACCGCCGCCGGGTCGCCGAGTCGCTCGCCGGACAGTTCCTGGGTTCTGAGAAAGCCGGCGATGCCGCCTCCATGGCCAATCGCTGCACCGATAATCCGCCGCTGCACGATGTGGCCGAGCAGGACTGGAACGGCTGGGGCAACGGCCTGGCGAACCACCGTTTTCAGTCCGCCGCGGCCGCAGGCCTGACCGCCGCGACAGTCCCCAATCTGAAACTGAAATGGGCCTTCGGCTTTCCGGGCGGTACCTCCGCATTCGGGCAACCCACGGTGTTCGCCGGTCGTGTGTTTGTGGGCTCCGACATCGGCTACGTGTATTCGCTCGATGCCGCGACGGGCTGCGTGTACTGGTCGTACCGCACCGACGCCGGGGTCCGCAATGCCATGACTGTCGGGCCCATTCGCGCGCAGGGCAAGACCCACTACGCCGTGTACTTCGGTGACCTGAAAGCCAATGCCTACGCCATCGACGCGCAGACCGGCGCCGCGATCTGGAAGACGCATGTCGAGAAGAACTTCACCACGCGCGTGACCGCAGCGCCCGCGCTGTACAAGGGACGTCTCTATGTGCCGATTTCCGCGTGGGAAGGCTTCCAGGCCCGTGTCCTCGCTTACCCCTGTTGTACCGCCGTAGGCAGTGTCAGCGCGCTCGACGCCAACACCGGCAAGCGGATCTGGAAAACCTATTCGATCGCGCAGCGGCCGCGGCCGACCCACAAGAACTCTCAAGGCGTGCAGCAATGGGCGCCCGCCGGCGTGCCGATCTGGAACACACCCACCATCGACCCCGTCCACCACGCCGTCTATGTCGGTACGGGTGATGCCTCCACCTATCCCGCGCCCGTGACGACCGATGCCATCCTGGCACTGGACCTGAACTCCGGCAGACGACTGTGGAGTCATCAGATCTACAAGGGTGACTCTTTCATTGTCGGCTGTGCAGGGGCCGGGAGGACGGAGAACTGCCCCAAGGAGCTCGGCCCGGACTGGGACGTTCCGATGTCGCCGATGCTCGCTCATCTGGCCGATGGCCGAAGTCTGGTGGTTTTTGCCATGAAAACCGGCGATGTCCTGGCCCTGGATGTGGGCAAGCAGGGTGAGCTCGTTTGGCGCGACGATCACGACCGCGCGAACACGACGAACCGAAATCGCGGCCCGCAGTGGGGCGCGGCGATGGACGAGCACTACGCCTATGTCCCCTGCAACACCAGCGGCATCGCCGCCGTGAGCCTCGCGGACGGCCAGCGAAAATGGTGCGTGCCGTTGGACACCGCGATCGATCCGAGAGTCGGCTACAGCGCCGCCGTCACCGCCATGCCCGGCGTGCTGTTTGCGGGCGGCACCGACGGTAGCGTCTGGGCCTTGTCCACGGAAGACGGCCACACGCTGTGGAAATATAAAACGGCCACCGACTTTAAGACCGTCAATGCCGTACCGGCACATGGCGGCTCCATTTCATCCGCCGGCCCGACGGTCGCCGGCGGTCTGCTGTTCATAGGATCCGGGTACGGAGTGGTCGCGGAAACGCCCGGTAATGTGCTGCTGGCGTTCGGCGTGCAATAGAGGGGAACCCATGTCGCGATATACAAAGAGTGCCGTCACGGTCTTCGTGACGATGAGCTTGGCGGTAGGCCTTGCCGCCTCGAGGGCGCAGGCCGCATGCGGGACGCTCGATGCGCCACCGACCGCGATGGTGCCGGCGACCGGCGAAGTGCTGCGCGCCGGGCATCTGGGGCGCGAGATCGGGGATACCCAGCCGCTCATTCACTTTTATTCGGATCTCATCGGCCTGGAGCTGGTCGGCCCGCGCACCGCACCCCGGCCGTTTTTCGTAGCGCGCGGCCTGCAGGTTTTTGCGGAGCTGGGCGAGGACGATGATGTCTACAAATCCAGCAGTCGCGTCGCGCTGTTACCCATCCCGGGCACTGCGGCGACACCCGGCGCACCTGAGATGACGATTGAGGCCATCGAGATCAAGGGCATCAAATCCCGCCCCTATCATCCTGCGTTGCGCGATCCTGGCGCCTCCTACCTGAAGATCATCGTCCGGGATCTCGACAAAACGCTCGCGCAGTTGAAGGCCGAGCGCGCGCCCATCATCACGGCGGGCGAGGCGCCGGTAACGCTTGCCGCATGGCCCGGCATTACGGGCACCATCCGCGCGGTCATGCTGCGCGATACCGATGGCTATCCGGTGCAGCTGATGCAGATCACACCGGCGCCCGCGAGCACCGCCCCGGCTGATTCCAAGGTGCTGGGGGCGCGGGTGGCCATCGTCGTGGACAACCTCGAGGCCTCCTGCAAGTTCTACCAGGATCTGGCGGGACCTGAGCTGAAGTTCTGGGTGAGTCCGAAGCTGATGGGCGACAAGGCCGATGCGGAACTGACCAATACACGAGGCCCGTTCCGCATGGCGCAGGCCATGGTTCCGGGTTCTCCCGCGGTCCTCGAACTCATCGAATACAAGGATCATAACCACGAGTTCAAGCGCGGCTTCATCCAGGATCCGGGTACCGCGCACTTCCTGTTCATGGTCAAGGACACTGACGCGATCGTCGCACGCGTCCATGCCATCAAGGCGCATACCTTATCCAAGGCCAATGACGCAACGTTCATCAGCCCCACCGTGCGCTCGATGTTCGTACCGGATCCGCAGGGCTTCTGGCTGGAATTCATGGACCACGATGTGAAGAAAGATCCGACCGCCAAATAATGGCCGGGAGCCGACATGAGCAAGAACACAGCTGACGATCCGCAGGGTCGTCGCGCCCTGTTGAAAATGGCGATGTTGGGCGGCGGCGCGGCACTCGCCGGCCTGATGCAGGACACCCAGGGCGCGGAGCCCTCGCCCAAGGAGCAGCAGGCCCAGGGCGCCGTCGATCGCGCCACCCGCGGCATGCCGGCACCGCGCATCAAGGATGTGCGCGTCATCCAGATCGGCGGCGGCGGTGTCAGCGATTCCACCGTCGTGAAGGTCGAGACCGACCAGGCCGGCCTCTACGGATACGGCTGCGCGACCAACACTTTCCCCGGTGGTCGCGCCAAGCTGGTAGCGGCGGCCGTCGAGCAGTACCTGAAACCCATCGTGGTCGGACGTACCGTCGATCGCATCGAGCAGATCTGGCAGATCTGCTACATGAGTTCCTACTACAAGAACGACGCGGTGCTGAATTGCGCCATCGGTGGCGTGTGCGATGCGCTGTGGGACATCAAGGGCCGCCAGGCCGGCATGCCGGTGTACCAGCTGGTGGGCGGCAAGTGCCGCGAAGCCGCCGACATCTATCTGCACGTCAACATGGGCGCGCAGGATCCAAATCGCCAGCTGATAGAAAACGCGCAGAAGGCGACCCAGACCGGCTGCCGCTTCCTGCTCGTGGCGATGTTCGGCCGGGATGGTGCGGTCAACACGCTATACGGCCAGCCCAAATTTGACGATGGCGCCATCGCCTTTGATCGCGACAAGGAAATCCGCAAGATCCTGGACGCGTTCACGGCCTTCCGAAAGGAGATGCCGGCGAACATCGGGCTCGCGCTGGATGCCCATTCCATTGTCGATCCCATCCGCGGCGTGCAGTTCGCCAAGGACCTCGAGCAGTTCCGCCTGTTCTTCTGCGAGGATCTGTTCTCCCCCGAGGAGGCCGGCCACTATCAGCTGGTGCGCCAGCAGTGCGCGACGCCGATGGCCATTGGTGAACTGTGGAACAATGCCCATGAGTGGCAGCCCCTGGTGCAGGCGCGCCAGATCGATTACATCCGCCACCACGTCTCGCATATTGGCGGCTTTACCGCCGCCCGCAAGATTGCGAACTTCTGCGAGAACTTCGAAGTGCGCTTCGCCTGGCATGGCGCACCCAATTCACCCGTGGGTCACATGACGAACCTGACCCTGGATCTCACCCACGAGAACTTCGGCATTCACGAACATTTCGATTACCCGCCGATCGTGCAGGACATCTTCCAGGGGCGCGTGCAGATCAAGGACGGCTACGCCTGGGTCAACGAGAAACCGGGTTGGGGCATCGAGGTCGACGAGGCGCTCGCGGCCAAGCACCCGATCAACGATGAGCATCCGAATGAGTTCCGGACGCCAGACGGGACCGTCATTGAGGGAACCGGCTAGCAGGTCTGTTCCCGCATGACCAAACTGAACAAACGCTTTTCGGCAACACTGCAGCGAAGCCCGAACAAGGGCGGCTGGACATACGTGGTCATGCCGAATTCCGCTGATTATTTTGGTAGCCGCGGCTTAGTGAAGGTGAAGGGCACCATCGACGGCCAGCCGTTCCAGAGTTCCTTCATGGGGCTCGGCGACGGCACGCACAAGTTGCCCCTCAGAGCAGCGCTTCGCGCCAAGCTCGACAAACGAGAAGGCGACAGCGTGACGGTGCGGCTAAGCGAGCGAGTCGAGTACTAGCGATCGCTCTGTGAGGATCAGGTCCATGGGAATGTCATGCGGCTGCGGATAGATAGTCGGCAGCTCCGCATCCGCAAAGGCGATACCGATGGTGTACGGAGGCGGCGCCGCAGCCGCCAGCGTCCGATCATAGAATCCGCCGCCGTAGCCCAAGCGGTACCGCCCGGAGTCAAAACCTACCAGCGGTACGACCAGGACATCCGGCGTGACCACGTCCCGTTCCGGCGGCACCGGAATGTTCCAGTGACCGCGCTTCAGCGCCACCCCGGGCCGCCAGCGCCAGAATTCCACGGGCGCCGCATCCCGAACCACCACCGGCAGGCCTACGGTACCGCCATCCTCAAAGTGGCGACGCGCGAGTTCCCGCAGATCGATCTCGCCGCGGATCGGCCAGTACACGCCGAGCACCGGAAAGCGCGTGATATTGATGCTCGAACGCAGAGACGCTATGACTGGCTCGCTGAGGCGTTTGCGATCGGCCGGATCACGGGCCATGCGATGCGCAATCAGGGCCTGCCGTTTCTCCTTGCGCCACGCCTTGATCTCGGCCCAGCTCGAGGGCGGCACCTCTTTCATCGTGGGACTATGCGGCCGCAAGCCGGCGGTGGCAAGCTCACGCTTTGTGGAGGATTCGCTCGTTGGACGATGTGATCATCGTGGGCGGTGGTCCAACCGGTTTCATTACCGCACTCGGTCTGGCGCAGGCCGGAGTGCGCCTGACGGTTATCGAGGCCGAACCCAGCATCGTCGACTCCCCGCGCGCAGCGGTCTATCACTGGAGCGTTGTCGAAGGCCTGGAAAAGCTTGGGCTGCGTGAAGAGGTGGAGAAGACCGGCTTTGCCAAGCAGGACTACACCTATCTGGTCCATAAGACCGGCGAACGCATCGATTTCAGTCTGGACGTGTTGAACGGCCGGACACCGTATCCCTATAACCTGCACCTGGGGCAGCACCGCCTGGCGCAGATCGCCTTGCGGCGACTCACCGGCTATGCGCAAACCGGTGTCCGCTTCAATACCCGCCTCACAGAACTGTGCCAGGACCCCGAAGGAGTCACCCTGCAAGTGATGACTCCCGACGGCGCCGAGGAGCTGCGCGCCAAGTGGGTCATCGGCGCCGACGGCGCGGGCAGTACCGTGCGCCGACAGCTGGGGTTGGACTTTGATGGCATGACCTGGCCGGAACGCTTCGTCGCCACCAATCTCTATTTCGATTTCGAGCGATACCACTATGCGCGCGCGACGTTTCTCATCGACGATGTCTATGGCGCCGTCATTGCGAAAATCGACAATGAGGGCCTGTGGCGCTGCACCTACATGGAGGACGCACAGCTGTCTGAGGATCTCCTCATGCAGCGCCTGCAGCAGGTCTACGCCGCGATTGTGCCGGGTGCCGACTACGCCATCGAGCGCGCGACGCCGTATCGGATGCACCAGCGTTCGGCACCGCGCTACCGGGTGGGCCGCGTCGCGCTGGTGGGGGATGCCGCTCACGTCACCAATCCCACGGGCGGCTTGGGACTCACCTCCGGGCTGTTCGACAGCTTTGCACTCTATCCGGCCTTGGCGGCCATTATTTTGGATGGTGCGGATGCGTCGGTCCTGGACCGGTACGCCGATTCGCGCCGGGATATATTCCTGAAGCTGATTTCGCCGCAGGCGGTCGCCAACAAGCGCCTCATCTACCACGCCAACGGCGGTGGCCGGCATCTTGAAGAAGCGTTGCGCTCGCTGCGCCGGCTCAGGACCGACAAGGACTTTGTGTTGCAGAGACTGATGTTTCTCAAGTCGCTGGAGACGCGCGATGGTTAAGCAATGCTAGACTAGTGGAACGTAAAGGGGGCTTCGTGATCAACAGACGGAAATTCCTTGAGGCTGCGGCGCTGTCGACCTTACCGGCGATCGCCATTGCATCACGGGATCTCGGTGACGGACACCGATCCCGTCCGTCGTCAGGCACGCTCCCCGCCGTCATCATCGACACCCGATTTGCGCAGGCTCGAGTCGTCGGCGCGCGCCTCACTGAGCTTGGTGCAACGGTGCACGCGATGCCTGACGGGGACATCACGCCGGTGTGGCTGAGCCATATCCGCCCGGCTTGGGAAGCGCAGCCGGTTACCATCGTCGGCCTCACCGCCCGGCCTGCCCTCTTCTGTCTCGAGCAATTCGCGTTGGCTGGCCCCCTGCGAGTCGTCTTTCACGCCGAGCATGTCGTGCACGGCGAGGGGCGAACCGAGCACAGGGTATTGCGTGGCGCTCGAGCCGCCGCTCTTTCCGCGCATGATCTGGCCCTCGCTGGCGGGCTTTGGCCGTCGCGTATTGCACAGGCCGTCGCGATGCACCGCCATAAACCCGATGGCGAACGCTACGGCCGATCGGATGCTGCCTTGAGCCCCACTCTGCCACCGGGGTCGCAGCTGCTGACCTCTTGGATCATCGCCGCCGCCTGATTGCCTCGCCTCTCTTCTGGAGCCCGCCCATGGCTGTACCACCCGATGTAAGTCCGACGGCCTTCAACGCTGCGTTAGCTGCCTGGCGAGCGGCCGTCGGTGCGGAATGGGTCTTCACCACCCCTGAGGATGTGGCGCTGTACCGTGATGCGTACTCTCCCTATTGGGGCGAGCCTGAGGAGCGCGTTGCCTCGGCTGCCGTGGCACCCGCGACGCTCGAGCAGGTGCAGGCGGTCGTGCGCGCCGCCAATCAGCACGGTATTCCGCTGTATCCCATCTCCACCGGGCGCAATCTCGCCTACGGCGGCTCGGCGCCGGTGTATTCCGGCAGCGTCGTGCTCGACCTGAAACGGCTGAACCGGGTGCTCGAAGTGAATGAGCGCAATGCCTACGCGCTGGTCGAGCCGGGCGTCAGCTATTTCGATCTCTACGATCACATCACCAAGGCGGGCCTCGACGTCTGGATCGATCCGCCCGATCCGGGTTGGGGCAGCGTCATCGGCAATGCGCTTGACGGTGGCGCCGGTTGGACCGCCTCGCCGTTCCGCGACCATTTCGGCTCGCACTGCGGCATGGAAGTGGTACTGGCCTCCGGCGAGGTGGTGCGCACGGGTATGGGCGCGCTGCCAAACTCGAAATCCTGGCAACACAACCGCTGGGGCTTTGGTCCGTGGGTCGACGGCCTGTTCCGGCAATCGAACTTTGGCGTGGTCACCAAGATGGGGTTCTACCTCATGCCACGGCCTGAGGCCCTGGTCTCCGCGACCGTGACGACGTCGCGCGATGAGGACATCGTGCCGATGATGGATGTGCTCAACCTGCTTGAAAATCAGCACGTCGTCAACGGCTCAACTTCTATCTTCGGCGGACTGGCACGCCCGGGCGGCACGGCGCCGGCCTGGACGATCACCCTGCCGATCTACGGACCCGAGGAGGTCGTGCGCGCCCAGATGCGCTACGCCAAGGCCAAATATGCCGCCATTCCGACTGTGAAGTTCGTGGAGGGCGAGCTGTTTCGCACACCCCTGTCGGCGGAGGCGCAGGCGCGCGTACGGCTGGTGAATTTCGGCATTCCGAACCTATCGACGTTCGCGATGCTGGGGCGCAGCCCCGGCAACCCCGAACCCGATGGTGGCCACATCGGCTTTTCCCCCATCGTGCCGCGCACCGGCGAGTCACTGCTCGAGTTCAAGCGCTTCTACAGCGAGAACCTGCTCAAGGTGAGCGGCGGTGAAAACCTTGGCATCGTGGGACCGGTCTACATGACCTGCTGGGAGCACACGCTGGTCTGCCTGATCATGTTCCCGATCGGCCGCGACAAGGTACGAAACGCCAAAATGCGCGCCGCCTTCAAGGGTTGGGTAGCCCTGGCGGCCGAACGCGGCTGGGCCGAGTACCGAGCACCGGCCGCGTTCCAGGACATGGTTTCCGACACCTACTCCTACAACAACCATGCGCTGCGGCGACTTCGCGAGACCATCAAGGACGCGGTGGATCCCAAGGGCATCCTCTCGGCGGGCCGCTACGGGGTGTGGCCCAAGCACCTGAGGAAGACCTGACATGACGCGCATTGCAAGCTTCATGATCCTGGCAGCGGCTTTCGCATCCGGCGCCCAGGCCGCGAGTCCGACCGAGCAGGCTCCCGCTGCATCAGGCAAGGCCGTCTATGAGCACTGGTGTGCGCCCTGCCACGCACCGGGACCGGGCCATCCAGGCACGCAATCGCTGCAGCTGAAGTACGGCGGCAAGCTGCCGGCTGTGCTGCTCGAGCGGACCGACCTTTCGCCCCAGGCCGTCGCAGTGTTCGTGCGTCAGGGCGTGCTGTTGATGGCGCCATTTCGCAAGACCGAGATCACGGATACGGAACTCGCCGCACTTACCGCCTACGTTGCCGGAAACTTCAAGAATCCATAACGGCGAGCGCGGCGAGTCGTTGCCATATCGCGCCATGATTGCCGCACCGTCCTGCCACAAGACTTCACCAGACTGATCCTCGACGCGGTCCGTCAATGCCGCGGGAGGAGCGACAATGTCTGGGCGGGTGGATGTGGTCCTCGAGGTCCTGCGGCGCGTCATCGTGGAACCGATCGGGCGGCTCGGCGCAATTCTGGTCACGTTGCTGGTCGCGCTCGGCAGGGTCATGCTGCGACTGCGCTGGCAACTCCTGGCGTTGATCGTCGTTGCCGCGTGCGGTTACGGCATCTACCGGCACCCGCCGTTCGCCACGGCCGCGGGCGGGGAAGTGCTGGTGCGGACGAATCAGCTTGACGGGTCGGTGGGCGCCTATACCGCCGGGACCGTCCTGGTGCTGCCCCGCATCCACCAGGTCCGCCGCTATTCCACGCGCGATCAGGTGTACCGGCTGACCGAGGGTGCGAGCGCCAGCGGCGCGGCCCCCTTCCAATCCACTGAAGGGTTATCCATCGGTGTCGACCTCACGGTGCGCTGGGCCGTCGATCGCCGCCGCGTTGCGCAGATGTCGAAGGACTATCCGGACGATCTGAACGCGGACCTGGTGCGTCCCGCCGTCCAGGGCATCGCCTATCCCTTGTTCGCCCGCCATACGGTGCGGGAGATCTTCACGACCCGACGGGCCGACATCCAGCGTGAACTCACCACTGAACTTGCCCCCAAGCTTGCCGCGATGGGACTGGTGCTGCGTGGCGTGAGCATGGGGCAGGTCGATCTGCCGCAGGACTACCGCTCGGGCATGGAAAAGCTGCTCGCCGAGGAACTGGAGACCGAGAAGGTTCGCTACACACTGCAACTGAAGGAAGCGCAGGTTAAGGAGACGCAGCTGGAATCCGAGGCCGACAAGGTCAGGCGTCAGGCGGCGGCCGAGGCCGCCGGACAGGAGCAGGTCATCGCCGCCAAGGCGCAGGAGGAGACCATGCAGCACATCCTGCCGTTCAAGCAGAAACAGATCGAGCAGCGAAAACTTGAGGCCGAGGCTGACAAGGTCTCGCGCATCCGCACGGCCGAAGGCGCCGCGGAGGCGCGCCGTATCGAGGCCCAGGGTGAAGCTGATTCGAGACAGAAGCTTGCCGATGCCGAAGCCTACCGGTTGGATCTGGTCGGCAAGGCGAACGCCGGTCAGATGGAGCGCGAAGGCGTCCTGATTACCCACTACCCGCTGCTGATCCAGAAAACCCTGGCCGACAAGCTCTCCGACAAGGTGCAGGTCATCATCGCGCCGACACCCGCCGCAGGTCACTTCATCGGCTCAAACCTCCTCGGTGATGAGGGGCTGGAACCAAGCGCCATCGTCCCGCCGGTCAGCCCTCAGCACGGGACACGGCCGTGATCTTCGCGGTGGCCGCGGCCCTGGCGATTGTCGTTCTTGATCACACCCCGCTGCGCTCCGCCGCGCAATCCGGGGCGACGGAACTGACCACGCTATGGCAGGGGGATGTGCTGGAAGTGCGCGGCGAACGCGCCGGTTATCTGCAGGTCTACAACTACCGACGCGAACGCGGCGGCTACCTGCGCAGCGACACCGTTCGCCCGCTGGGCCTTGGCGCGGAGGATGCGCCTGAGCTCCTGGCAGTATTGCGATTTCTGCGCGAAAGCCGCGGCTCCGAAGCGCTCGGAATCAGCTACGGAGCCGCCTATCTGAAGGCGGTGACGCCCCAAGCGCTGACGGCGGAGCCACTCGAAGCCATCGCGCGCATGGCCGAACGACTCGCCGACACCGCCTCCGGCGCTGCCGGTCCGGCGCTCGATGTCGGGGCGCATCTGGATGTGGTCAGCCAATTCGGCATCCACATGCGCAGCTTCGAGCGCGGTGGTCGCATCCAGGTGTGCTACGACGGGGAGCTGTTTCAGCGGGTGCTTGCACTGCCGCGGGCCAGCGCCGAAGAACGTGCGCTGGCCGCTCTCAGTCTGACGCGGCCCGATTGTATCGATCCGGCGCTCGCACCTTCCGCGCGCGCGAACCTCGATCGTGAACGCAGCGCCATTTTGGACGCGATTGCGGAGCCCGACCTGACGCCCCTGACGCGCAGCCGCCTGCATGCCAGACGCGCGGCCGTGTGGGCATCGCTTGCCTTCGAACGCGCCCGCAGCGGCGAGCCTGCGGCAGCGGCCGGCCAACGCGCGGTCGGGGAACTCCTCAGCGTGCGAGCGAATGATCTGGGGGAGGATCGCAGGACCGACTATACCGATACCGTTGTGCGGGTCGGCGCCAGCCGCTGGGCCCCGGCGGTACCGGCAAAGCAGTCGGACCGCTTCACGCTGATTACCGCACCGGGTGATCCGGGCCAGACCTGCGTCATCTTGCAGAATCCGCGCCCCGGTGCCGCGCCGCTGGCACAGCGCTGTACTTACGGTATCCCGTGGCTGGCCTCGGCGCAGGTGATCGCCCAGGGTCCGGCGCTGGTCCTTGCGGTGCAGCCCCTGGAGAGCTGGCGCGAACTCTGGATTTTCCACCAGCGGGCCGGATCCTGGATTGTCGATGTGCTGCCACCCGGAACCAATGATCCCGAAGAGGGTTACATCGAGTACGCCGGCTACGTGCCGGCCAGCAGACGTCTGCTGCTCGCCTGTGAGGTGAAAGATCGGGGGCACTTCCGGCGGACCTTCGAGGAGCTGCGGCTCGATGATCTCGTGACGGTCAGACAGGCCAGCAGCCCGGAACTGTTGCGTGACTTCAGTCGCTGGCAAGATCCGAATTGGCGGCGCGAGACGCTGTCTCTGCACTGACGCTCACACTTTCAGACCGATGGCGCGCATCAGCTCCAGGGCATTGCTTTTCGTGACGACGCCGTCGCGCAGCTTGAAATCAAAACTCATGCGACCTGCAACCAGGGTATCTTGAAAGTGAACGTTCCGCAGCGCCCCCGCGTGCAGCGCGGCAAGTTCAGTCAACGCCAGATCATGCGTGCTGATGAGGCCGATGGCGCCGCGCTCGAGATAGGCTCCCAGCACGCCGTCGGCGCCGATGCGTCGATCCTTCGAATTCGTTCCCTGCAGCATCTCATCCAGCAGAAATAGCACCGGCAGCGCCTGGGCGCCCAGCTCGTAGATCTCCCGCAGGCGGCTGATTTCCGCGTAGAACTTCGAATGCCCCTTCTCGAGGGAGTCATTGATGTGGATGCTGGCACCGACCTGCAGCGGCGTCAGACACAGCGCCGCCGCGCGCACCGGCGCGCCGGCCATTGCCAGCACCGTGTTCAGCCCGACGGCGCGCAACAGCGTGCTCTTGCCGGACATGTTCGATCCGCTCACCAGCAGCGTCCGCACGGGGCTTTGGATGCTCACATCGTTGCGCACGCACGCCGCCGCCGACAAGAGCGGATGGCCCAGTTCGCGCGCCGCAAAGAGCGCCGGTCCCGCGACCAGCTCGGGGAACCGATCCAGGGGATGCTCGTATGCGTACATCGCCAACGACGACAGTGCCTCGAGGCGACCGGTGGCCGACAGCCAGGCGCGAACCGCCGCGCCGTGCCGCGCGCGCCAGGACTCCGCGACCAGTGCCACGTGGACTGAATAAAGCAGCGGCAGCTCGAGGAACGAGCGCACCAGCATGTTGTCGCGCTGGCCGGCGAATTCGCTGATCGTGCCAAGGCGGGCGATGATCCGCGAGGCCGGCTCGGTCTGCGACAGGTATTGACGCTGCATGGCCTGCAGGGCGGGGTCGACGAACCTCTCGCGCTCGATACGAATCAGCAGCCCCGACAGCAAACGCAGGCTTTCAAAGCCGCGCTCAGTGGCGTGCGCGACGGCATCGAGCCGCTCCTTGAGCGTGCGGACCACCGCTATCTCCGCGATGAGCACGATCAGGAACGGCCAGCGCACTCCATATAGTCCCCACAGGATCGCCATCGCGACCGCGAGCGCCGGCAATACGAACGCGGCCACACGAATCCAGTGCCCACGCAGTTGATTTGCCGATTCCGCCCATGCCAGGAGCGCTTCCGGTTGTACACCGATCTCGCTGTCGCCCGCGGCATGCAAATCCTCCCGCAAATCCAGCCTGTCGCGCAGGTCTGCGATACAGCCTTGGCGTTCCAGGATCTCAGCAGCGGTGGCCGGCGCCAGCAGCCACTGCGCGAGCGTCTGCTCGCCCACTCGGGTTCGCACCGCGCACAGCAGCTCGAACAGACTGCCACGGCCGAACAGATCCAGATCGGCGGCGTAGACGTGATTCGTCTGCGCAAAGCGTTCGCCCGTGTGGCCGCCGCCCATCCAGCGATCGTTGATGCGGTCCAGGCCACGGCGGTAGAAGTCCGCAGACCGCAACGCATGAACGCGTGCCCGCCGTACCGATCCGTGCCACAGGAGCAGGCCGGCAAATCCGGCGAGCAGCGGCACGACCCACCCGAGCGAAAGAAAATGGGAGAGTCTCGCCACCACGACCGCCACGATCAACAGCGCCACAATGAGCCGGCCGTTGGCGATCCGTTCCTCCCGCCTGGTCAGGTCGGCAACCTGGGCATCGTGAACGGCAAGGCGTGCCACATACGTTTCGGTCGGACTCACATCGGGCCCGTGGCGGTGCTAAGCATTGGGCCGCGACGCGACTTCCGGCCCGGATCGGGATTTCAGGAACTCGGTCAACCGCAGCTCGACCTGATCCGGATCAACAGGCTTGGTCAGATGCTGATCGAAGCCGGCCGCGCGGGCGTTTTCCTTGTCATCCGCCTGTCCCCACCCGGTTACAGCCAGCAGGAAGACATGTCGCCCCCAGGCCTCCCGCCGAATGCGGCGAGCGGCCTCGTAACCCGTCATGTCCGGCATGCCGATGTCGAGAATGATGGCGTCCGGGTGCTCGCGTGCGCCCAATTCAAGCGCGTCGTGACTCGAGTGCCCAACCGATACCGTGTGACCGAACACCCGCAGCACGAGCGCCAGCGAATCGGCCGCGTCACGGTTGTCGTCCACCACCAGGATTTTGCCGCGCGGGCCGCTTGCGACGGCAGGCGCCGATTTGCCAACCGGTTCGCGCTTCCTGGCCGGGACAATGGACGACGACGGCAGGTGAAGCACGAATTCACTGCCGGCGTCACTGCCGTCGCTCTTGGCCTCAACGGATCCTCCGTGCAGGGCCATCAGTCCTTTGACCAGCGCGAGGCCGATGCCCAGGCCACCCTCGGCACGGTCAATGGCCGAATCGACCTGTGCGAACATTTCGAACAAGTGGGGAATGACGGCGGTGCTTAAGCCGATGCCGGTATCTTTCACGCTGATCGCAAGACCTTGTCGCTCGAGCGACGCCCTCACCGTGATCGTGCCACCCTCGTCGGTGTATTTCGCCGCATTGGTGAGCAGATTCGAGAGCGCCTGCGACATCCGCAGCGGATCGACCTCAAGCTCGATAGGCTCCGGCGGCAGGAAGATCTCCAGGGTGTGGTGCTTGGCCTCGATCAGCGGGCGCGCCGGCTCGACAGCCGTCGCGACCAGCGCCTGCAGTCCGACATAGTCCTTCTTCAGTTCGAGCCGTCCGCGGGTGATACGCGACACGTCGAGCAAGTCATCGAGCAGCAGGGCCATGCGCTGCACCTGCCGTGCGATCACCTCACGGCTCCATTCGCGTTGCGAGTCACTCGCGTCCCGGATCTCCAGCAGCTTCACAGCGTGTCGGATGGGCGCCAGGGGGTTGCGCAACTCATGCGCGAGGGTCGCCAGAAACTCGTCCTTACGTTGGTCCGCCTCGCGCAGTGCCGCCTCTGCTGCCTGCCGATCGACTACTTCGCCGCTCAACCTGGTATTGCTCTCCCGCAGCGCTTTCTCTCGGTTTTGGACTTCGTCCAACATATTGTCGAAGGCCGCGACCACCATTCCAATCTCATCACGGTCGAAAGCCTTGGCCCGGCCGAAGACGCCCACGCGCCGGGAATAGTCCCGGTGATCAATGACCTGCTGGGCCACTTTCGCCATGGCATCCAGGGGCTCGGTGATGACCCGTTGCACCGCCATCGACGACACCAGCGCGACGATCAATCCCAATACGATGACGAGCCCGAAGATACCAAGGTAGGCCCTCAAGCGGCCGGCAAAATCGTAATTCGCCCGCAGATAGATGGTTCCGAGAGGTTCACCGTTCTGAAGGATCGGCTGAGCGAATTCGATCTGATTTCCGGAAACCACGGCACCCATTCTTGACACTGGCAAACGCGCCGGCGCGGGCAGCTGCGGGCGGCGCGCATAGGACGCATACAGTTTGCCGTCCATCCCGTACAGGGCGGCCACGCGAATGGCCGGACGCGCCTGCATGGCGGTCAGGTTGCGTTGCGCCACCGCGCGATCATCGAAGGCCACGGCCGGAGCGGTTGACAGCGCCAGGATCGCGGCCTCGGCGGACAGATCGGAGACCAGGGACTCCCGATAGGTCGACAAGCCATAGGTCATCATGGCGACGACCGCTACCACCAACGCGATGGCGGTCGTCCGCAGGACAATGCCGATCAACTTGCCGCGCACGGAATGCCGGTGCGGCAAGAATCGGGCGCGCCAGGTCGATGTGCGGCTCATTCGCGATTCACTTCGGCTGCTCCGCGCCGGGCGCGGCGGTCGCAAATTTGGGCGAGCGATCGATGTCGAGGTCCGAGGCCCCCGAGTGGCTGCTGCGGCCCTGCACGCGTACCGCTACGGAGAGCAGCTCCGAACTCACCCGCAGACCGACACGATCGGCCGCGCTCAGGGAGACCTCGAACCGGACACGCCGGTCCACGAATAGAAAATTCACGCAGCTGCCATCGTCCAGCCCATGATCGCTCGCAGTCACCACCAGTACCGGGTGATTGGCGACACGCGAAACGATCGATTTCAGCTCGTCGTTGAACTCCGGACCGACGAACAGGATCTGGGCATCGCGCAACTCCTCGATGCCTCTGATCCTGCGCACCTGGGCAGGCCGGTTTTTCAATACATGATGCGGCAGGATCCGCTGCAGCTCCTGAACGATAGTGTCGGACCCGAGTACGGCGATCGTGAAGTCCTGGCCCGCGAGCGCCTCGGCAGGCCACTCCACATAGCCGCCGATGCGATACAGGAAAGCCGCTTCAACCTCCTCCTCATCGTGCAGATCGGCGCAGAAGAGTGGCCCGGAGGCAAACACCGCGGCACAGAGCGCCCCGATGAAGGTGGCTTTGGCCCACCGGCGGTTCACGGTTTTGAGCGCCGCCTGCGACACGTCAGTGCGGTGCCCAGCGCGCACCGACCATGATACTGCGGCCAATCTCCTCGCCGTCGGGAGAGGGGTACTCCTGGTGATAGGCGTGGCTGAGATTCATACCGCTCAGGGAAAGCTCCAGTGCTCTGGAGACGTGCCAGCCAAGGCGTGCCGTGAAATCGTTGTACGAGGGCAGCGCGGGACTGGGGAGTGAGCCGACATGCCGCAATGAAACATCAAAGGTGAGCCTGTCGCCAATGTCCATGGAAGAGGTGAGCCCGGCCTGGGAGGCTGGATCATCGCCCGCCTGCGCGAGACCCAGCAGACCGCTGGCGCCGGCGTCGAAGCGCAGATTCTTTCGCAACAGACTGAAGCTGGGCGACAGGCGCCACCAGTCCGTGACCTGCAGATTGCCCCAGGCGCTCACGCCGAAGGTATCGCCGCTCATGAGGTTGCCCCAATGCAACGGCAGAAACTGCCCATCCGCCGCAAGCTCGATGGTGCGCAAGTCCGCGTAGACGTTGTAAAAGGGCGAAATGGAAAAGGATGCGAAGGACGCGGGCTGCAGACGGTAGCCTACCTCGTAGGCGGATACCTTCTCGGTCGTGAAATCCGGATTCCCCGTCAAAAACAGGGTGGTGCCGCTCTTTTCCTGCACGTCGCGATCGAAAGGTGTCGGCGCGCGCACACCGCGCGCCGCCGCGGCCCACAGCACACCGGCATTGTTCAAGTCCCACGACAGCCGCAGGTCCGGCAGCGCGGTCCAGCCCGAATAAGGATCATCCTCGAGCTTAAGTCCGACCGTCACCTGGATGGATTTGGCGAGCGTCACGGTGTCCTGCGCAAAGGCATCGCCGAGACTCAAGGTACGGCTTGCGGGGAGAAAATACAGCGTCGGTGTCCCCGTAATGTCGTAGCGGGTAGCACGCTCACCCGCGCCCCAGATCAGGTGCTGGGAGGTGCCGACCAGCAGGTTCTGCTGGATTTCCACATCGTAGTTCCTGACCAGAAAGCCGCCGCTGCTCGGAGCGCCGGAGCGCTCTGACTGATCATAGTAGGTTTGCACCTGAATATCGGACCGCTCCCATTGATGCCGCCAGCGCGCCAGCGCATTGGCCCCCAATATCGTCGTGTCGAGAGTTCCCGGCTCATTCTCGGTACCGCGATATGCGTCACCCTGGAAAGTGACCACGTCCTCGGGCAGGCTCCAGTCGGCGCGAAAGCCGCCCTGTCCTTTCGACCAGCCGTCGCCGGCAGTGGTGCCGTCCGACAGCTCTTCGGCGCCGCGATGAAACGTCATGCCATAGAAGCGGTACGAACCGTCCTCACCAAACTTGTCGCCGTAACGCGCGCTCGCCATCTGTTCCTGATTGCCCGCTCCCGCGCTTACCAACGGCCCGTCGGTCACGTAGGACGGGCGCGTGATGATATTGATGACGCCGTCCATTGCATTGGCGCCCCAGAGCGTCCCGCCCGGGCCACTGATCACCTCAATACGATCCACGTCCTCCAACATGACATCCAGGGTGTCGGCATATACCCCCCCGTACAGGGGCGAATAGACGCTGCGCCCATCGATCAGGATCAGCAGTTTATTGGCAAAGTTCTGACTTTCCTGGTGGCCACCGAGGCCGCCTGCGCCGAGTTGATAGCTGCTGGAAGTGAGTTGGGTCACCTGTAAGTTCGGCGCAAGCCGCAACACTTCAGTGAGACTGGTGGCCCCGGAACGCATGATGTCATCGTGGGTAATCACGTAAACGTTGGCCGGGGCCCGACGCAGCGGTTCGGGAGATTTCGATACCGATGTCACCTCTACGTTTGCCAGCTCTTCCAGCGACATACGGCTCAGATCGTCGGCCGCCGCGCTGTCGGCCGCCCAGACCTTTGCGGCGCTACCCAGCAGCGCGAGCGCTATGACGCAGCGTTTCATCATGTAACCCCTGGAGACGCGAGCAAGACCGCGCGGCTGGTCAGCCGTCTATTCGTTCAATTCTTAACGGTAATTTACCTTTCCCGCCGCGCCGCGGCCATTCGCTCAGTTTTCGCTGGCGTGTAGGAAACTTCCTACATGGGTGTTCGGCTACGGCTTGCGGCCGACGACCAGCGAGTAATAGCCGCCACCGGTGGTGAAGGCTTCAACCGCCGTGAAACCCGCGGGCTCGAGGAAACCTCGCAGCTCCGCCAGCGTGTACTGCCGGCCCCGTGTGCCGAGCAGCATCAGCACTGAGAAGGCAGCGGCGGGCAGCGGGCCGCAGCCATCGTCGTTCATCAGCATTTCATGCAGCACAATCCGCCCACCCGAAGGCAGCGCATCGAAGGACCGCTGCACCAATAACCGACAGGTCTCATCGGACCAGTCATGCAGGATGTTGGACAGGAAGTGTGCGTCATGGCCGGTCGGCCAGGCTTGCGTGAACATGTTGAGCGCTTCCGTGCGCACGCGTGCCGCCTGCCCTGATGCCACGATGTAGCGGTCTGCCTCCGCGCAGACCGCGGCAATCTCCATCACGGTCGCGCGCAAAGCCGGCTGCCGCTTCGCGATCTCGATGGCGAAGATCGCCGAGCCGCCGCCGACATCGAGCAGGCTGTGTACGTCGCCAAAGAACGGCTGGGCGCCGACGGCCATCGCGGCGGCGCGGCTATGAGCATTCATGTAGGCGGTGATCATGCGCGCGAATTCCGGCGACATCTCGCCACGCTCCCATTCGGCCACTGCGGATGCGTGCGTCTCGGCGCGCACCTGTTGCGGGCGCAGCGTCGCGAGCAGCTGCGCGTGCAGCGGTTGGGACTGGCGAAAACCATACAGCAAAGGCCCTTGATAGCCGTCGGCATCCGGATGCAACCAGGTCCGCGCCGCCGCGGTCGCACGCCAGCGCCCATCATGACGTTCGACGAAACCCAGTGCGGCAAGCAGCCCCAGGTGGATCGCCAGCGCCCGTGCCCCGACGTGAAGCCGTGCGGCCAGTTCCTCGGTCGGCAGAGACTGCGCCGACAATGCGGCGAACGTGCCGACCTCATCGGCAACCGTGAGCACCGGCAGGCGATAGACCGCAAGCCAGGCGTCCCAGATCAGCCTATCGTCGGTCGTGACGGGAAGTGTGTTCATCGTGTCCCCTGTTTTTCTGTACCGCCCAGCGCGATTCTAAAGGACTGTACGATCTCGGCGGCCGGTAAAATGGCATGAATGGCGCCGACGGACTTGCCGGCCTGCCAGTAGTCGGAATTTGTGTCGGCCGAGGTTAACGACTTCCTCAACCGTCGCAGGGAATTGAGCGTGTACAGGGTACGCATCCAGTGCTTGCGCTTGTGCCCACGCAGCATCCAGCGCGCGAAGGGCCCGGCTTTCGTGCCCAGCCTTTCCACATAGGCATTGCGTATCACGGCGACCGGCACGCCGGTCAGGCGCTCGGTCAGCACGATGTCGTCTTCCGCCGCATCCACGATCGCCTGCTTGTACGCATCGCTCGCCTTGCACTCCGGCGTCGCGATGAAACGTGTGCCGAGCTGCACGGCCGCGTAGCCCATGCGCAGATGACGGGCAAACTCGGCAGCTGAGCCCACGCCGCCCGCCGCCACCACCGGCAGGCCGAATGGACGCAGCTCCTCGAGCAGCGCCTCGGCACTGCGCGTCCCCGCATGGCCGCCGGCGCGCGCGTTCACGGCAATCAGGCCATCGACGCCGCCGTCCGCGCCCTTCTTGGCCCATCTGGCCTCGGTCACGTCGTGGTAGACCACGCCACCCACGGCATGCACGCGATCACAGACCCATTTGGGGTCGCCCAGCGAGGTGATGAAGAAACGGATGCCCTCCTCCAGCGCGCCGTCGATCCACTGTCGCATACGTTCCAGGTAGGCCTTGTTGCTCGCCTCGATGAGTGCGTTGAAACCCACCGGCCGTGTCGTCAGCGACTTGATGTAGCGCAGTCCGGCGCGGTACTCGTATCCGTGGACGTAAGTCAGTGACAGGGGCTGGATCACCCCCAACCCGCCCGCTTCGCTGACCGCAGCCACCAGCTCCGGGTTTGAACACGGATACATCGGCCCGCAGATCAGCGGCACTTCAACGTGCGCCCGGCGAGTGAATGCCGTGTCCATCAGCGCACCGGACCGACACGCCAGCGCACGGTGGCGCGCGCGACGACGGTGCCGCCGCGATCGAGGCATTCGGCGGTCACATCGATTTCAGTATCGGCCGTCACACTCGGTACGACGACGCTGCTGACCGCGCGGATCGGGCCCCGCGCCTTCTTCAAATATTCCATTGAAATCCGGGTGACAATCGCGCGAATGCCGGCCGGCAGCCCCACCAGCATGGCGAGTCCGCTCGCCTGTTCGGCGGCATTGATCAACGCGATCGCATGCACACTGGCCAGGTGATTGCGGTTGGAGCGGCGATCCGGGATCTCGACTTCCGCCCGTCCCGGCTCCAGCACGCGAATACGCGGGCCCACCGATCCGGAGTAAGGGACCAGCCGGCTGAAAATCTGCGCGAAAAGCCACTGCCCCCCTGGATACGGGCTCAGCAGGCGCCAGAGTCTGAGGAGTCTTGTTCCCGGCGACTGCATGGGGGTCGATGATAGACTCTTGCCTTTACTATTGGACACATTCTGGTGGCCCGGCGGCGCCATGAGCATCGCAGCGGTCTTCATGCCACAATGCCGCGCCTCATGAATCCGACCTGTCATCTGTGCACGCGGCCCCTGCTTGCGACCGTCGTCACGTTGCTGCTGGCCAGTTGTGCTGTGGGGCCCAACTTCAAGCGACCGGCTGCTCCCAACGTCAGCAGCTATACGCCAGCCCCGCTCGCAAACACGGCGGCAAGCCCCAACGTGTCAGGCGGACAGTCCCAGGCATTCGCCAATGGGATCGACATCTCGGCGGACTGGTGGACCCTGTTTCATTCACAGCCACTCAATGACCTGATCCAGCAGGCGCTCGTCAACAACCCCGACTTGAAGGCGGCTCAGGCGGCGTTGAAAGTGGCTGGCGAAAATGTGCTGGCGCAGCGCGGTGCCTATTTTCCTAGTGTCGGGGCAGGTTTCGCGGCCAGCCGCCAGCGGCAATCGGGCCAGATCGCACCGGTGCTGAACTCCAATGCCTTTCTTTACAATCTCTTCACCCCTCAAGTCACGGTCTCATATGTGCCGGATGTGTTCGGACTGAATCGGCGCACGGTGGAATCGCTGCAGGCGCAGCAACAGGAAGTGCGCTATCAGCTGATCGCGGCCTATACGACACTGACTTCCAATGTCGTGGTCACGGCTATCCAGGTGAGTTCGCTGCAGCAGCAGATTGAGGTGACCCGGCAGCTGATCGACAGCAACACCAGTGCCGTTCAAATCCTGCGCTATCAATTCAAACAGGGCTATGCCAGCGGGCTCGATGTCGCCGCGCAGGAGTCGCAACTCGCGCAGGTCGCTGCCACACTGCCGCCGCTCGTCAAGCAACTGGCACAGGCGCGCGATCAGCTCGCCGTGTTGAGCGGCCGGTTCCCGAGTCAAATGCCGACCCAAGCTTTCCCTGACCTTTCACAGTTGCAGTTGCCCGAGACTCTGCCGCTCAGTCTGCCTTCCACCCTGGTCGAGCAGCGCCCGGACGTACTGCAGGCCGAGGCCAATCTGCATGACAGCAGTGCCAAGATCGGCATTGCCATTGCGAATCGACTGCCGAACATTCAACTGACCGCCAATGCGGGCAGCAGCGCAGCGGCGCTGAATCAGCTGTTCACTGCGGGTACGGGCTTCTGGAGCATCGGCGCGGCCGCCACGGCACCGATCTTTCAGGGTGGCACGCTGCTGCATCAGGAGCGCGCCGCCAAGGCCGCCTATGATCAGGCGGCCGAACAATATCGCAGCACCGTGCTGACGGCATTTCAGAACGTGGCTGATACCTTAACGGCGCTTGAACAGGACGCCGAGGGACTGAAGGCGGCTGCGCAAGCCGCCGCCGCCGCCAAAACCACACTGGATCTCGCGCAGCGTCAGTATCAAAGCGGCTACGGCGCGTATCTCGCGCTCCTGAGTGCCGAGCAGGCCGATCAGCAAATGCGCATCAACCTGGTACAGGCCCAGGCCAGTCGTTACGCCGACACCGCGGCATTGTTTCAGGCACTGGGTGGCGGCTGGTGGCACCGCTCGGATCTGGCTACGGATCAACATGCGCAATAGGTCGATCCACGCAGTGGCGGCGATGGTCGCGGTCGCGCTCCTCACCAGCTGCTCCGGCAAGACGGACCCTGACGCCGCGGCGCCCCCCAACGCCGGCAACGTGACGCTGACGCCCGCGCAGCGTCAGCACCTGCAGCTCTACACCGTCCAGCTATCGAAGTATCACAAGACCATCGAGACCACAGGCGTGGTGGATTTCGACAACGATCAGGCGACCGGGATACTGGCGCCGTTGTCCGGCCCGGTTACGCGCTTATTGGCTCCGCTTGGCGCAAAGGTCAGAAAAGGCGACGCGCTCGCGGCGGTGGATTCACCGGACTTCGCGGCGGCGGTCGGCGCCTATCACAAGGCGCTCGCGAGCGCCGCGACCAATCGCCGGCTTGCCGACCTGGATAAAGATCTGCTGCAGCACAACGGCGTGTCGCAACGGGAAGCCACACAGGCCGAAACCGATGCCACCAATGCCGAGGCCGACCGCGACGCGGCGCTGCAGGCCATCATCGCGCTGGGCATCCCCGCCCAGACCATCCAGCAGATTCAGGCAGGCCGCGAGGTTTCCCGCGTCGAGGCAATGATCCGCTCACCGATCGCCGGCACGCTGGTGGAAAGACTGATCAGCCCGGGGGAACTGCTGCAGGCCGGAACCACGAATTGTTTTACGGTGGCGGACCTGTCCCGCGTATGGGTCATGGCGCAGATTTTCGGACCCGACCTGGCATCGATCAATCTAGGCGATACCGCTGCTGTCGCGACCGGCATCGGTGCCAGGGATTTCTCGGGCAAGGTGGATAACATCGCCGCGCAGGTAGATCCCGATACGCGCTCCGTCGGCGTGCGGGTCACGGTCGAAAATCCTGGCGATCTGCTGAAAAAACAAATGTACGTGCGGGTACGCATCACCGCGCGGCAGGAAAGCACGGGCGTGCTGGTGCCGGTATCGGCAGTATTGCGTGACAACGAAAACCTGCCGTTCATCTATCGGGCCCAGTCCGATGGCAGTTACGCGCGGGCGCATGTGACCCCCGGGTCGCGCGTCGGCGACCAGTATGAGATTGCCGAAGGTCTCAAGGCCGGCGACCAGATCGTGATCGACGGGGGCCTGTTCGTTCAGTTCATGCAGAGTCAATGAGCGCAGTGCCGCCACTACCGGAGGCCGCGCCGCGCAGCTCCTCGATCATGAACCGGATCGTGGCCTCCTCGCTGCGCCAGGGGCTGCTGGTGGTCGTGATGGCGTTGCTGCTGGTGGGCGCAGGCTCACGCTCGCTGCAACGCCTGCCGGTGGACGCCTACCCCGATCTCTCCCCGCCCATGGTGGAGATCATCACGCAATGGCCGGGGCGTGCCTCGGAGGAGGTCGAGCGGCTGATCACGGTCCCGATCGAACGGGAGATGAACGGCGTACCGCGCGTGGCGTCGGCGCGGTCCATCTCCCTGTACGGATTGTCCGATGTCATCCTGACGTTTACCGATCGCACCGACAACAACTTCGCCCGCCAGGAAGTATTCAATCGACTGGGTGATCTGTCCTTGCCAAGTGGCGTCAGCCCGTCGGTTGCGCCGATGTCGGCGCCCTCCGGGCTCATCTATCGCTATGTTCTGCAAAGTGCCGACCGCTCACCGATGGAGCTCAAGACGTTCGAGGACTGGACGGTCGAGCCACAGTACAAATCCGTAGCGGGGGTGGCAGATGATTCCGGATTCGGCGGCGGCACCATGCAGTACCAGGTGCTGCTCGATCCGGCCCGGGTCGCCTCCGTGGGACTCTCGGTCGCGCAGGTCGAAAGCGCGCTGACGGCCAACAACGACAACTCCGGCGGCGGATTCTATTCGCAAGGCGGCCAGTTCTATTACGTGCGCGGCGTCGGGCGCCTCGAGACCACCGAGGACATCGGCAATGTGGTGCTGGCGGTGCACGATGGCACCCCGATACTGGTCAAAGACGTTGGCCGCGTCGTCATCGGAATCGCCCCGCGACTGGGCGAGTTCGGCTACGAGAGGCAGGACGACGCCGTCGAGGGGGTCATCCTGCTGCGCACCGGGGAGAAAACCCAGGACGTGCTGAAGCGCGTCGAGGCCAAGACTCGGGAACTCAACGACGGGATCCTGCCGAAGGACGTCAAAGTCGTGCCGTTCTACGATCGCAGCGCTCTGGTTGCACTGACGACGCAGGTGGTCGAGCGCAACCTGCTGCGCGGCATGTTGCTGGTGGTCGTGGTACTGATATTTTTCCTGTATGACGTTCGTGCCGGCCTGATTGTCGCCGCCTGCATTCCGCTCGCGCTGCTGTTCGCCTTCATCTGTCTGGATCTCCAGGACGCGTCCGCGAATCTGCTCTCCATTGGAGCGGTCGATTTCGGAATACTGGTGGATGGCGCGGTCGTCATGGTCGAGAACATCTTCCGGCAAGTGGTGGCTCGCCAAGGCACGCCACTCAATATCAAGGCCATCATCCTCGAGGCGGCCGCGCAAGTGGACCGGCCGCTGTTTTATTCCGTTGCGGTGATCGTGGCCGGGTTCCTGCCGATCTACGTCCTGTCGGGCCCCTCCGGAACGCTGTTCAAACCGATGGCCGACACCATGGTGTTCGCGCTGGTCGGCTCCCTGATCGTCACGCTGACCCTGCTGCCGGTGCTGTGCGCCTGGTTCATGCGCAATGGCGTGCGCGAGCGTCGCAACGCCGCGTTTGAGCGCATCAGATCCGCGTACAGCCGCGGCCTCGATTTCTGCCTGGAGCGTCCCTGGGCGACGACACTCACAGCGGCCATCGTGCTGGTCGTGGCGCTGCTGCTGATCCCATTCATCGGCTCCGAATTCATGCCGAAACTGGATGAAGGCGCGTTGTGGGTGCGCGCCACCATGCCTTACACGATTTCCTTCGACGAGTCGGCGAGGATCACGCCGAAGATTCGGGACATATTGCGCTCCTTCCCGGAGGTCACGACGGTCGCATCCGAACTCGCCCGACCCGATGACGGCACCGATCCCACCGGCTTCTTCAATGTCGAGTTCTACGTTGATCTCAAACCGTACTCGAGCTGGACCGGCGCCTATCGCACCAAGGCCGCACTGATCGAGGCCATCAACACCAAGCTCGCGGGCTTTCCGGGAATCACGTTTAACTACACGCAGCCCGCGGAGGACGCGGTGGATGAGGCGGAAACGGGCCTGAAGAGCGCACTTGCGGTCAAGATTTTCGGCGCCGACTTAACGACGCTGGAAGAGCGCGGCAAGGCGATCAAGCAGATCCTCGAGCAGGTGCGTGGCATCCGCGAAGTGACACTGGTCCAGGAACTGGGTCAACCCAGTCTGACCATCAAGATCAACCGCGCCAGAATCGCCCGTTATGGTCTGAACGTTGCCGACATCAACAGCGTGATTCAGACCGCCATCGGGGGCGACGTGGCCACTCAGGTGGTGCAGCAGGAAGAGCAGTTCGATCTGGTCGTGCGACTGGATCAGCAATTCCGGGACAATCCTGAGCAGATCGGCAACATCCTGGTGGCGACCCCGGGGGGACAACAGATTCCGCTCAAGGAATTCGCGGATATCCAGGTGGCCAGCGGCGCCTCGTTCATTTACCGCCAGGACAATTCCCGCTACATCGGTGTGCAGTTCTCGGTGGCGGGACGCGATCTGGCGGGCGCGGTCAACGATGCCATCCAGCAGGTCAATGCCAGGATTTCACTGCCGCGCGGCTATCGCCTGGATTGGGGCGGTGAATACTCGGAATATACGGCTTCACGCGAGCAGCTGCGCGTCATCCTGCCGCTCACCTTGTTCCTGATTTTCCTGCTGCTGTTCGCCCTCTACAGCAATTTCAAATTCCCATTCATTACGGTGCTTGGCGTGGTGCTGTCGGCACCGGTGGGAGGCATCGTCGCGCTGTGGCTGACGCATACGCCCTTCTCGGTATCCTCCGGCATTGGGTTTCTCGCGCTGTTCGGCGTTTCGGTGCAGACGGCGGTCGTCTATATCTCCTATGTGAATGAACTGCGCCGCGGCGGCACCGCCCTGCCCGATGCCATCCGCGAAGGCGCTCTGTTGCGCTTGCGTCCGATCATGATGACTGCGCTGGTCGCGGCGTTGGGCCTGCTGCCAGTGGCGCTGGCAACCGGGGTCGGAACGGATTCGCAGCGGCCGTTTGCGCTGGTCATCGTCAGCGGCCTGTTCACGCGGCTGCTGATCAGCATCTATCTGATGCCGGTGCTCTATGCGTTGGTGGCGAGGCCCGGAGACAGGCTCGAGGTGTGATTGGGCGGATCGGCTGTCCGACGCGACACCTCGGACCACAGTGAACGGTAAATCGCTGTCGCCGGTCCCGCGGGCGAGACGGCCGGGAGCGGTGCGCGGCGCAGCGTCATCCGTTCAATTTCGCTCCAGTAAGGCACTTCGGTCGTGAGTAGCGACGGAAACTCGGCGCGGGTACTGGCGATGATCTCGTTGTGAAGCGACCTGCGGCGATCCACCATCGAGAAGAAGGGCAGCAGCAGCAGATCCGTCCAACCCTGCTCGAGCACGAAATCGCGCAGCTGCGTCAACATCCGGATCGACAACGGCGAGGGCAGCAGGGGTACGACGACCGCATCCGCCGCCCGCAGCACATTCTCCGACAACAAGGAGATGCCCGGGGGACAATCCAGGAACAGCGTCGCATAGGTTGCCCGCAGCGAGCTGCTCATTTTGAGCAGTCGTTCGGTGGGCCGCTTGCGCTCGCTTAGGTGCACATCGAAGTTCCGATAGGAGAGGTCGGCCGGCAGCAGATCCAATCCCGGATAGTCCGTGGGCAGAATCGATTCGGGCAGCTCTCTTTTTCCGGACACGAGTTTCTTGGCGGAGATGCGTTCGCGGGGCTCGCCTTTGAGGATATAGGTCGCTGCGCCCTGGGGGTCGAGATCCCAGAGGAGCGTGGCCGCGCCATCAGCGGCACACAAATAGGACAGGTTGACCGCGGTGGTCGTCTTTCCCACACCACCCTTGATGTTGGTGACCGCGATGATCTTCATGGATCGACAGCCAGGTCGCGCAGGCAATCCCTCGACACGCGCCCGCGGTGCTCCCGCAAGCATTGGCGGCGCCCTTCGCCTTCCGGTGCCGCCGGGCACCATCGGCGCGCATCGGCGAGGCAGGCTTGAGGCAGGGTCTGGGCGACCACCGGGGCCGCCCCCAGAGCCTGCGTCACGGGGGTCATGAGATTCGATGCCGCCAGACGGTGACCCTCCGGCGTCAGATGCACGCCATCGGGCTGATGATATTGCGGCGGAATGAACGCTGCGCTGAACGTGATGACCTTGATGTTCCGCGCCGCCAGGCGCGCCTTGATGGCGGCAAGATTCGCCAGGCCCTGCGCGCGGCTGATCCCTTTCAAGGTGTCGTTATACAGTCCACCGCTGGTATCAAGAACGACGATCGCCGTGCCTGCGGGTATGTCGCGATCCAGCCGCGCCCGCATGGCCGCCGTCGTATCGCCGTAAATTCCGGCGTTCAGGACCATGACGCCATAGCCCTTCGCTCGCAGCATGAGCTGCAGTTGCGCTGGAATCGCCGCGGCGGCCGCGATGTTCCCGCCGGAGAAGTTGTTTGCGCCCAGGGCGACGATCTGGGCGTGCGCTCGACCCGCGAGCGCCAGCAGCGCAATGACGAGCGCCGCCAGCGTCCTGCGATATCCTTGCTCCGCCTGAGCCGATTCAGGCACCATTCCTGGTTCCGATTCAGGTTGGGAAGCATTGTGATAGGCGAACGTCCTGGCGAGCTGCCGTTTCGAGAGCATGTCGAGCTTCTCCAACTGTTTTTGGCCCACCGCGACCCAATCATCCAGAGAATACAAGAGTTACTCAACGCCCAGCGAAAGCCGCTGCACTACCTCACGGATGCGCCGGTGCTGTCGCGACTCTTTGAGGATTGCTTCTTCACCCTCGCTGCCGTCACCCGGCACCAGAGCAGCCTAAGAGGTCAGTTGCAGGACTCACACTGGTCGGGCGGATTCCGCCCTCGTGTAATGCCCGGCGTGCATAACGACCTGGTCGATCCGGCGCAGATGATGATACGCGGCTTTCATTTCTGGCAGCAGACCCGCTGGCCGGGGCGCAATGGTCGCGTCCGCTACGCGCACACGCTGTTCAATCTGTACCTGCTACGCTGCCTTGAGCTCTTGAGTATGCGCCTGTGGGACGCCGGGTCGAGCAGTCCTGGCGAGCGGCTCGGGACGCTGCAAGAAGTGCTCGATGAGCTGTGGAAAGGCACACCGCCCGATCAGCCGGTGCTCGTGCGCAAAGCCTGCTGGCTGATTCCGCTGGCGCAGAGTCCCACGACGGACGAACTGGCGGCCTATTTCGCGGTCGCGAAACTGGTGGCAGAGACCCTCTCGCCGGCAGATCAGCTTGAAATCCAGAAAGCCAGCGTGCAGATGGCGGGCGGCCACCTGCGCTCCCAGCTGCGCCACTACTGCATAAAGCACGGCGTGTCGCTGGAGGAGAAGAGCCTGGTGCTGAACGCCCGCAACTCCAACGCCCTTGATTTCGCCATGACGATTCAGTGGCTGGTGCCGCTGCTCGAGGCCTATGAACGCGCCCTGCACGGCGGCGAGCGCCGCGACCGGCTCGAGCTGGCAGGCGCCATCTGTCAGGGCATATCGCCGGATCCGGAGTTGTTCGTCAATCGCCCTGAGCTACTTGGTCCCTACAGCATGATCGAGAATCTCTTCATAGCGACGGATCCGCAGGGGCGCGTCATCTATACGCCCATGGGGCAGCGGCACGTTCAATTTCTGCAAAGCTACGCGGCAAAAATCAAGGCCCTGGCAAAACCCCTGTACGATGACCTGCCGCACTTCACGCCGATTGACGGCCGCTATTCCCCGTATGGGGTCATCTATGGGTTTTCGTCCAACCTCATGGAGCATATGGCGCTCAAGACCCTGCAACCCGGAACCGTGCCGGACTTCAGCCTGGAAGACGTGTTTTCCGGCGGAAATGCTGGCAGCGACAAGCTCGACTGGGTGAGCGGCTGGCGGAAATTACCGCACATCAAACAGGAAGTGCAGAGGCTGTTCGACTATCCCCAACAGTTCGCAGCACAGATCTTCGATCAGATTGAGCAGGCGTTGCGCAGGCGATCTGCCGATGGCGAAGCCATCGCTGCCGCGCAAACCGGACGGCTGTTCGTCCCCGAAAACGACCCGCAGGCTGACTCGGGCACGGCACAGGTTCCGGATCTTCCGGTCCGCTACATCGGGTCATCCGACGCACAGGTTGTGGCCGCTCACAAGGCTCATCCTTGCGATGAGGCGCAACTGCTGCACGATCGGCAGGAGGGGATGTTCATTGTCAGTTACCAGACGGCAAACGGATGGATCGCGATCGCCAAGGACATCCTCACTGAAGTCCTGGGGGCGGGATGCGACATGACGATGGCGGGGCTGCCCCGTGTGGCCGCGGGCGTCGTGCGGCTGATGTGTCCGCAGCTGATGCCGTAACTCAAACACCTGCTCCGGCGCTTTGCGCTGCATAGATGCGTCGCACCGATGTCATGTCATCGGCCTCGTCGATCTTCTTGTCCGGCCGATAGCGCTTGACCCTTGCGAGTCGCAGTGCAAGACCCCCTGCGTAGCGGGGACTGTCCTGCAAGTCGCTAAAGGCCACCTCCACCACGAGTTCGGGTTGCACATACACAGTCGATCCGTCGCGGCGCATCTCGCGAGCCAGCAGCTCCCGCGTCTGCGATTCGAGCATCGCATCGGTCAACCCCTTGAAGGTCTTGCCGAGCATGACGTATTCGCCGGTGAGTCGATCCAACGCACCCAGATGCAGGTTTGACAATTTGCCCGACCGGCGACCATGACCCCATTCCGCGGCAAGCACCACCAGATCCAGCGTATGAGCCCGTTTGATCTTCAACCAACCCGCGCCCCGGTTGCCCGCTTCGTAGGGGGCATCCGGGGCCTTCGCCATGATGCCCTCCTGCCCGGCCGCGAGCGCCGCATCATAGAAAGCCCGCGCCTGCTGCGCCGAGGCGGTGACGATTCGCGGCATCAGCCATGCCTGAGGTACCACGCGCGCGAGCGCCTCGTAACGTTCGCGGCCCGGCCGATCTGCGAGGGTCTGGCCATCCAGGCGCAGGCAATCGAAGTAGAAGGCTCGTATCGGCAGGAGCCTGCGTGCCTGCTCCACATTGAGTTTGCGGCCGAAGCGCCGCATGGTGACCTGGAAGGCAACCGGGCGGCCCGCGGCATCGAGCACGATGGCCTCACCGTCCAGCACCACATCGTTCGTCGGCAGGGAGCGCACGGCTTCGGCAATCTCCGGGATCGCCGCAGTCACGTCGTTCAGGCCGCGCGAGAAGATCCGCACGACATCGGCACGCTTGTGCGCCTGAATGCGCGCGCCGTCCATCTTCCATTCGAACACCACCGGTCCCGGAAGCTGCGCCAGCGCCTCATCGGTATCTGCCGCGGTCTGCGCCAGCATCGGCGCGAGCGGCGACAGGGTCTGGAGCTGGAACTGCCGCAGGCCTGTTGATCCCTCCAGTAGCGCCGCGCGGGCGGTCGCACCGATACTGGCGTACATCGCCGCGCGCCGCACCTCGGCCAGAGGCACCGAAGCCGCAGCAGCGATCGCATCGATCATCACACCCGCGAGAGCCCCCTGCCGCAGCTCACCCATGAGCAGCCTGATGAGGAAATCCCGCTCCTGGGCGGTGGCCGCGCCGAACAACTCGTGCAGCGCACCGGACCGTCGCCCGGCGGAGCCGGATCCACGGATGGCCGCAATGTCCTCCAGGCGCTGGTTCAACTCCAACACCGACACCGCAGGCCCGCTCGCCGGCGTCCCGACGGCGGCGGCGCGCAATGCGGCGTACCCGATACCGAAGCGTCCCTGCAGGGTGTCTCCGCAGAGATAGGCCACCGCGATTTCAATCTCATCCGGGGCGAGACTGCGCAGAACCGTCACGAGTTCCCGGACCTTCGCCGAGCGCGCGGAGGTGGCGCCCACGCGGCTCGAGGTCTCGACGATCCGGGCAAGCAGCGTCATGGCGCGGGGTCGTCATATGTCATGCCAAATCGTGCCTGAATCGCCGCCGAACGGGCAAGCGGGGGTGACCACCACTCGGCCAAGCGCGCGTGGTCGCGACGCGGTATTGCGTCCCAAATATGTCGCGGGCCAACGCTTATTCCTTATTCCGGCCTGAAACTGTGCGCCACGCACGTTCCGGTTTTTTCCCGATCCGTGAGACTGAAGGGCAGCTTTATAAGGGAATAACAGGGAAATGGCGCTGGCCTCGATTGTGGTCGCAATGGCTCTGATGGCGGCTGCCGGCGGTTTGTGGCTGCATCTGCGCAAGAGCAAGCGCATCCGCGAGGAGCGCCTCCTCTCGACCGCCAGTTTCGATCAATCGCCCCAGGCCGCAGTGCTGCTCGACCTGATGAGCCTGCAGGTCATCGTTGCCAACGCGGCGTTTCTGCGCGAGTCCGGATATTCGGCGGATGAACTCCGAGGGATGCCGGCAACGCGATTGTTTGTCGATGAGACCTTTCGCGACCTGATGTTGTCCCAGTTGCGCGAACCCACCGAGCACGCGCCCCTGAAACTATCCCAGCGCCACAAGGATGGACAGCTGATCGAAGTGGATCTGGTCGGCCATCGGGTGCGGTTGGGCGATCGATCCATCTTGTCCTATACCCGTCACGACAGCACCCAGCGTGCACGCATCGAATCACGGCTGATCGAGAAACAGCAGAACCTCGATCATCTCGCGCACCATGACCAGCTCACCGGTCTGCCCAACCGCCTGTTCCTGGCGGCGCATCTGCCAGAGGCGCTGCAGCTTGCCGCACAGAACGGCCAGATTCTGGCGGTGCTGTTTCTGGATCTCGATCGCTTCAAGCACATCAACGACTCCCGGGGCCATGAGACGGGTGATCAGCTGCTCAAGGCCGTTGCGCAGCGGCTGCGCGCGACGCTGCGCGGCGAGGACATCGTGGTTCGCATGGGCGGCGATGAATTCGTCGTCATCATGAAATCGGTGCGTGATTCGGACGATGTCTCGGAGGCCGCGCTGAGAATCACCGAATCGCTTTCAAGTCCGATCGTCATCGACGGCAGATCATTGATCACGACCGTGAGCATCGGCGTGAGCCTGTATCCGCGCGATGGGACGGACATGGGGGAACTGCTGCGGCACTCCGATACCGCCATGTACCAGGCCAAGGAGCGTGGTCGCAACAACTGGCAGGTTTTCAGTCCCCATATGGACCGCCGCCTCAAACAACGCATCGCCATCGAAACGCATCTGCGACTGGCGCTGGAGACAAACCAGCTGGACGTGCACTACCAGCCCATCGTCGACATTCGCAGCAATCAGGTCGTCGCGCTGGAAGCCTTGCTGCGCTGGAACCATCCCTCCCACGGCTTCATCTCCCCGTCCCGATTCATCAGCATCGCGGAGGAATCCGGCCTCATCGTGCCGATCGGCGAGTTCGTCATGGAGCGGGTGCTGACGGATGTGACACAGTGGCGCAAGGACGGGTGCGGACTGGTACCGATCGCGGTCAATGTTTCGGCGGCGCAGCTGCAGCGTTCGAATCTCGTCGGCGTCATCGTCCAGCTGACTGAAAAATTCGGCCTCGAGCCGACGATTCTGCAGATAGAACTCACCGAAGGTACGATCTTCGAACGCCGCGAAGGCCGCAACGGGGAGTCCAGCGAAGATGCCGTTTCCAAGCTCCACGATCTGGGAATCCACATCAGCATTGATGACTTTGGAACCGGCTATTCGAGTCTGTCGTACCTGAAGCGCTGGCCGGTCGATTCGATAAAGATCGACAAGAGCTTCGTGCGCGATCTGGGTAGCGATGCCAGCGATCTCGCCATTGTCGGCGCCATCATCGCCATGGCGCGCCATCTGCGCATTCCCGTTATCGCGGAAGGCATCGAGAGCTGGCAGCAACTCGAGAAACTTCGCGAACTGGGTTGCGCACGCGCGCAGGGCCACCTGTTTGCGAAGCCCATGGCGCCCGTGAAGTGCAAGCGCTTCCTGCGCGGCGTGCCGCTAGATCTGAGCGATCGCAACCGCGCCGGCGATGCCATGACCATCACGGTCGACGCGATCTCGGCTACGGGGTCCAGGCTGATACGCTAGACCGACCGCGCCGCCTCATATTTTCGGCGAATGAATTCCAGACGGCACCTTTGCCCGGTCGGGCTCCGCCGTCGTCGTTGGCGCTGTGTCTGGGTCATAGCTCGCCGCGATCACATCCTCGAGCGAGTCGGGGTCGGAGAGATCCTTTGATCCCTGCAACGGCGCGGTGTCCTCGTCCGGCAGCGGCATCCGCAGCGGCGGGTTGTTGCCCAGCGCCGGATTCTTGTGATCCATGAAGGCGTCGGGATTTTCGAGGGTCGGGGACCAGGGCTTGTCAGCGCTCATGGCGATACTCCTCACAGTCAGGTGCGTCATCTTCGCAGCTGCGGGTCTGCGGCCGGTCGGTGAAGGCGGCGCACGCGCCTGAGAATTTTTCCCGGTCGCAGGTAGGGCGATTCCTGCAAGCCCGTCCAGGCTGCCTCGCAGATTAGTAGTTCAGTCCGAGCCGGCGGTACACCGCGGCCAGCAGCCACAGCGGCCCGATCATCAGGAACTGCAGATCCTTGAAGAAGGACGGCCGTTTGCCTTCGATGGCATGGCCGATGCCCTGGCCGATCCACGCCATCACGAAGATCGCAAGCGAGGTTGCCCATAGCGGCCACGGCAGCGCCTCGAGGAGGTGGACGATGAGGAACATGATCGCGAAACAGGCGAGCACGCCCACCGCGAGCGACCGGGACAGCGCCACGTAGTAAAGCAACGCCAGGACAGCGACCAAGGTTGCCCAGTCGAGGCCGGGGATCGCGGTCCACAGCCGCGGCGCGGGCGCGGCGGACAGCAGTCCGAAGACCGACAGGACGATCGCCGGTACGCAGATGAAATGCAGGCGTTCGTTGACCGGGTTGCGATGACATTCGCCGTAATCGGCCAGCCATCGCGACAGCGTGCGCATGGTTTAACTCAGTGTCCGGGTGCGTTCATGAGCTCCGTCGCAAACAGCATCGCCATGGCCCCGCCGCGGGCATCGTTGCCGAGGATGGCGGCACGCTGCAGATATTGTTCCAGCGACGTCATGCGCGCAGTCGACTCGCAGACATCAATGAACGAGCCTGACGAAGACGTGCGCGAATTCACGGCGAGCCAGGCGCGTTCGACGGCCTGACGGTATTGAGGACCCTTGAGCCAACCGTTCTCGAGGCCACGCTGAATGGCAAAGCCGATCATCGCCGTGGCGGAGAACTCCGGATACGCGCCGGGATGATCGACGACGTTGCGCCACAAGCCATCGCGCGTCTGCAGCGGCAGCAGCGCCGCCATCAGGTTCCGGTAGCTCTGCAGCGCGTGCGGGTAGCCCGCCTGATCGCGTGGCAGTTCCGACAGCAGTAACGCCAGACCGAGCGCCGCGAAGGCATTGCCGCGGCCCCATGCTGCGTCGGTGGCCGGCTGATGTCGGTAAAGGCCGTCCGGTCGCAGGTCGAGTTTTTCCATGAACCGCAGGTGCCGATCGGCCATGTCGAAGTAGCGCCGTTCGCCTGTCAGGGCGCCGGCCTGCGCGAGAATGACTGTGCCCATGAATACCGAGTCGCTGAACTGGTCGTTATAGGGCATGGCTTCGAGCATCTGCCCCGAGGCATCGAACCCGAGATCGGCGACCTTGCGTACCAGGGCGACATAGCGCGGATCGCCAGTCCTGCGCGCGAGTTCCGTGAAGATGATGTGGCCCCCCAATACGAGCTCACTCGGGTGCGCAAGACTGTCCTTGCTGCCATCGACATAGGGTTCGACGAGCCGTCGCACCTGCTCGAGATCGCCAAGCCGGGTGCGCGCGATCAACGCAATGGCGCCGATATACCACGGCTGATCGAAGTCCCGGCCGTAATGGCTGGCAAGCTCCTCGGCATACTGTCGCGGCGCGCGCGCACGGCGGCGCTCAAGTTCAGCGCGCGCTTCGGACTTTTCGATCGCACCGCGCAATACCGCCAGATCCGCAGTCCTGCCGGACCAATGGCGCGTCGGGATGCGGCCCATGTCGGCGACCGGCTGAGTGTTCAAGCCCGCTACCAGGTCGGCACCGCCGTCGCCCGCGACCAGCACGAGGTCCGGCGCCTGGGCGCCCAGCCACCGCCACAATACGTGCGATTCGGCGTGCTCACGATAGGCGACCCCGGTCGGCGGAAAGACGAGCGCGACGCCATCGGGATTCGCAAGCGGCACCGCGAGCAGGTTCACCTTCCGACCGCCGTGCCGTTCATAGTCGGCAACCGCCGCCCGTACCTGCGCCGTGCTGCCGTCGTCACCATGCAGACCCCCGATCAGAACGACGGTCGGCGCGGCACTGCTGCGGGCGGCAACCGACACTGCATCGATGCGCGTCCCGCTGGTGGCAAGGCCAATGTCGAACGTATCGGCCGCGGCACCCGGGGTGGGACCAAAGGCTGCGAACGACGCCAGTATCGCGATGAAGACTGAACGGACAGCAGGAGCATGCATTTGCCCTAGCCTAGCACCGGCGGGAAGGTGTCAGGACTTATAGACCCGACAGCTCGCCCTACGCCAGCCGGAACCCGGTTTCACACTGCCATCGGGCAACTGCACCGAAATCGGTGCGACTTTGACATCGGCGACGCCCATGTGATGCGTCAGCCCGATCTTGCGTGCCGTCGCGGGCGACAGATCGACGATGCGGCCGCGCACGTACGGGCCACGGTCCTCGATGGACACCACCGCACTTTGCCCGGTCCGGACATTGATGATCCGGGCGGTGCTGCCGAGCGGCAGCGTCCTGCTCGCGGCATTGTCACCCAGAGGATCCATTTTGCGTCCGTCTGCCATCAGCCGATTGGCAAAGCGGCGCGCGTAGAACGACGCCTGGCCCAGCCGGGTGTAACCGGAAAGGTCCGGCCGCCCCGGAACCGCACGTCCGGCCGGGGCGGCGCTGTCTTCGTGCGGTATCGAGCACACGGTGGGCCCTGCCGACCCGCTTGCGCCCGATTCCATGGCCGCCACGCCAGCGGCCAAGCAAAGACCCAGGCCACCGAGCAGCAGCAACTTGGTCAGTGGGTTCAGCATGAGCACTCACAAGCTTTCGGCATTGAATTAGGCTAGTCACAGCGGCGCTTTCAATCTGTAGGCGTGAATCCTCATGCGCACCCCCAAATCTCCGAATGACGCTCAGAATGGTGCGTCGCACCAAGCCACTATCCGGGTTGGCATTGGTGGCTGGACCTATGAGCCGTGGCGCAAGACATTTTACCCAGCCGACATGGCGCAAAGCCGGGAGCTCGACTACGCGAGCCGCCAGGTCACCTCGATCGAAATCAACGGGACCTTCTACCGGCTGCAGAAACCCGCCGTTTTCGCCAAGTGGCATGACGCGACTCCAGGGGCTTTCGTCTTTTCCGTCAAAGCCCCGCGCTTCATCGTCCAGCGCAAGGATCTGGCGAGCGCCGCCACGGCAGTTGAGCGTTTCCTGGCGAGCGGCATCACCGAACTCAAAGCCAAGCTCGGACCCATCCTGTGGCAACTTGCCGAGACCAAAGCGTTCGACGCCAGGGAGATCGACAGCTTCCTCGCGTTACTGCCGCCGGCGGCCGGTCGCTTGCCGCTGCGTCATGCGCTGGAGGTGCGTCATGCCAGCTTCCTCAATCGTGAGTTCCTGCAGATCGCACGCCGCTATGGCATCGCCGTGGTGTACGAGGATGACGCGACGCACGCCGGCTTTGCCGATCTCACTTCGACATTTATCTACGCGCGCCTCAGGCGCAGCGTCGCCTCCTGCGCAACGGGATACTCGCTGGCCGCCTTGAAACAATGGGCATCCCGGGCGCGACTTTGGGCAACAGGCAAAGAGCCCACGGACCTACCCAGAGTGGCACCGACGCCGGGACCAGCGGGACCGCCGCGTGATGTGTTCCTCTATTTCATCAACGGTGCCAAGGAGCGCGCGCCGGCGGCTGCCCGAAAGCTGATTTCGATACTCGATTCTTGACAAGAATCGGCGGCTGGCCAATTATTACTAATAATCGAATACGTAATAACGGAAACCCCGGGAGCCAGGCTGGCATGAACGCCGAATCCATCTCGCAGCTCGCGCGCCTGAGCGTGAGCCTGCCCGGGGAGTTGCTCGCGCAGCTCGATGCCATGGTGAATGAGCGGGGCCTTCCGAGCCGCTCGCAGATGATTTCGGAACTGATACGTCACGCTCTGGCTGAGCACGGCGAGGTGCGCACTAACTCGGTGCTCGCGGGCACCGTGACGCTCATTTATCGCGCAGAGAGCGGACGCGTGCGCCATGCTCTGGCGCAAACCGAAGCGGCTTACATCAAAGAGGTCATCTCCTCCCAGCACGTGCTGCTCGAAGATGATCAGTCGCTCGAGGTGTTGCTGGTGCAGGGCCCGGCGCGGCGCCTGACGGCCTTGTGCGATGCCCTGCGCAAGGTACGGGGCGTCCAGCAGATCAAGCTCGTGACCACCACCGCACTGCTGCCACCGCTGCATTCTCACGGCGCCGTGGAGAGCGTGGCGGGCCGGGCCTCCCGGAGCGCACGGTGAGCGCCTCCAGCACATCAGATCCGCAGCGTGCGCGCGCACACGCCCGCGCCATGGCGGACACCCGCGTCGATGCAATGCCGACCGTCCCGGCGAGCGCCGCAGCGGAACTTCCCGCAGGCGTCGGGCGCGACGCGATGCTTTGGGAGGAAACCATTGGCGCGGGCGGCTATGGCGCCAAGGAGCTGTCACCGGGCGCGCGCCTGCGGCTGATCGATCTTGAGGGCGACGGGTGCGTATCGATGCTGGTGTTCAATGCGGAGAACCCGCTCGAACGCCTCAACGTGGCCGACACCATAAAAGTTCAATGGAACGGCTACCTGCAGCGTGGACGACTGCTGCTCTCGGATATGGGGCGCGCGCTCATGAGTATCGAGGCCGACGACGCCGAGACTCACGACGTCTTTTGCGGTCCGTCAAACCGGGCCGCCAACGCGCGCCGCTACGGCAACGGCGCAAACTGGGGTGCGCAGCCCAACGCGCGCGACCGGCTGCTGCTGGGCGCGGCGAAGGTCGGGCTGCTCGGCAAAGACGTGCATCCGTGCATCAACTGGTTCAAGGCAGTGCGTATCGCCGCGGATGGCGCGACGCAATTGCAGACCGGCCCGTACCGCGCCTTGCGCAGCATCGTGCTGCGAGCGGAAATGAAGGTGATCGTGGTGCTCGCCAATTGTCCTCATGTCCTGGACCCGCGGCCAACCTACACGGTGACCCCGGTGCGGGCGTCGGCCTGGCGCGGTCCGACGACGCCGGCAGACGATCCCATTCGCACCGCAAGCCCGGAGTCGCGGCGCGCCTTCGAGAATACCGACGAATACCTGCACCGCTGACGCAACGGATCGCACACGCATGGCGCACAAATTGCAGGAGAGCCAGGACACGTCGAGTTCCCACCATGAATGACCCCATCCTTGCCGGCTTGCCGCGCGACATCCTGCTCGATGAGATCATCCCAGCCCGCGCGGCATGGGACGGCGCATTGCGTAGCGGGGAGACGCTGCGCATCATCGATCTGGAAGGCAATCAGGCCGTCGACTTCCTGATGTACGCGGCGCACGACGATGCGGAGCGGTACAGCGCGCAGGACACCATCGCCTCACAGCAGAACATCTTTCTGCGCACCGGGTCGGTGCTCATGTCGAACGAGGGCAATCCGATGGCGATCGTGCGCGGCACGACCGTGGCGTACCACGACACGATCGGCGGCGCCTGCAGCTGCGAGAGCAATACGCTGCGCTACGGGCACCACACCAAGGGTCAGCATTCCTGCGTGGACAATTTCCTGAGCGCCAATCTGCGCTACGGCCGTGGCAAGCGCGACATGGTGTCGAACATCAACTGGTTCATGAACGTACCCGTCGAAGCCGACGGCACGCTCGGGATCGTGGATGGCATTTCCGCCCCCGGTCTTTATGTGGATCTGCAGGCACAGATGAATTTGACAGTGGTGATCTCGAATTGCCCGCAGATCAACAATCCCTGCAACGGTTTTAATCCGACGCCGATCCGCGTCCTGATCGCGACTGAACCGAAGCGCCCAAGTGTTTGACAAAGTCCTGATCGCGAATCGCGGCACGATTGCCTGCCGCATCATCCGGACCCTGCGTCAAATGGGCGTGAGGTCGGTGGCGATCTATTCGGATGCGGACGCGAGCTCTCTGCACGTGCAGCAGGCTGACGAGGCAGTTTGCATCGGACCCGCGCCGGCCGCTCAGAGCTATCTCAACAGCCGCGCGATCCTCGAAGCGGCGCGCGCCACGGGCGCGCAGGCCATCCATCCTGGCTATGGCTTCCTCAGTGAAAATGCCGATTTCGCCGACCTCTGCGCCGACTCCGGGCTCGTGTTTGTCGGGCCAAGCGCCGACAACATTCGCGCCTTCGGGCTCAAGCACCGCGCCCGTGAGCTGGCCTTGTGCAACGATGTGCCGCTGATTCCCGGTTCGCAGGTATTGAGTGACTTAAGTTCGGCCCGCATCGAAGCCACCCGGATAGGATTCCCCATCATGCTCAAAGCGACCGCGGGCGGCGGCGGAATCGGCATGAGAGTGTGCGAGGACTCGGCGGCACTGGCCGAAAGCTATCCACTGGTCACACGGCTTGCGGGCAGCAGCTTCAGCGATGCGCGCGTGTATCTGGAGCGCTATGTGCGCGACGCCCGGCACGTCGAAGTGCAGATTTTCGGCGACGGCGCCGGTCGGGTGATCGCGCTGGGGGAGCGGGATTGCTCGTTGCAGCGACGCAATCAGAAGGTCATTGAGGAGACTCCTGCTCCCGGGCTGCCGGCGAAGCTGCGCGAGCAGATGATTGCCAGCGCGATTCGGCTCGCGGGCGCCGTCCATTATCGCTCGGCCGGTACCGTCGAGTTTCTCTTCGATGCCGCGCGCCACGAGTTCTTTTTTCTGGAAGTCAACACGCGGCTGCAGGTCGAACATGGCGTGACCGAGGAGGTGACGGGAGTCGACCTGGTCGAATGGATGCTGCGTTGCGCCGCCGGCGAGCGTGCCTTTCTGGATTCATGGATCGATGCAGCGCGCGCGCCGAGCGGCTGCTCGATTCAGGCACGCCTCTACGCCGAAGATCCTGCACAGCAGAACCGCCCAAGCAGCGGCACCGTAACGCAGCTGCGGCTGCCGGCGCGGACCCGGGTGGAAACCTGGATCGCCACCGGAACGGAAGTCACCGCGCATTACGATCCGCTGCTGGCGAAAATCATTGTCAGCGCGCCGAATCGTGACTCGGCCCTGAAGTTGCTGCGCGAGGGGCTCGAACAAACCCGGATCTGCGGCTTTGAGACCAATCTCGAGTGGCTGCGCCAGATTGCGGGCAGCGCGATGTTCGCGCAGGCCAACGTGTCCACCCGGGCACTGGCGAATCTCCCCTACGTTTCCCGCACCGTGCGGGTACTGACGGGAGGACTTGCGACGACGGTGCAGGACTTTCCAGGCCGCCTTGGTCTGTGGCATGTGGGCGTGCCACCGTCCGGCCCGATGGACAGTCTGGCCTTTCGGCTCGGCAATCGACTGCTCGGAAATGAAGAAGCGGACGCGGGGCTTGAGATCACCGCCGTGGGTCCGACGCTCGGTTTCGATCAGTCCACCACCGTTTGCCTGGCGGGTGCGGATTGCGGTGCCGTGCTCGATGATCGGCCGGTCGGCCTCTACACGCCCTGCGCCATCGCCGCGGGCCAGACGTTGCGGTTCTCCAAGCTGCGGGGTGCGGGGTTGCGCGCGTACCTGTTGTTCCAGGGCGGCCTGCAGGTGCCGAAGTATCTGGATAGTCGCGCCACGTTTACGCTCGGACGCTTTGGCGGCCATGCCGGCCGCAACCTTGCGGCCGGCGACGTTCTGCATCTGCAACCGCCTTCAGCGATGCGCAGTCCGACCGGCCTGCCGGACCCGCTGCATCCGCAGCTCACGCATCAGTGGCAGCTGCGCGTGCTCAGCGGACCGCATGGCGCGCCGGATTTCTTCACACCCGCCGACATCGAGACGGTTCTGGAGGTGCCCTGGAAGGTGCACCACAATTCCAACCGGACCGGGGTGCGACTGATCGGACCCAAGCCCCGCTGGGCGCGTCGGGACGGTGGCGAAGCGGGACTGCATCCCTCGAACATCCATGACAATGCCTATGCCGTCGGCGCCCTCGACTTCACCGGCGACATGCCCATCATCCTCGGGCCTGACGGTCCCTCGCTGGGAGGGTTTGTCTGTCCGTTCGTGGTCATCCAGGCTGATCTGTGGAAGGTGGGCCAGCTCGCACCCGGCGACACGGTGCGATTCGAGGCGGTGGACGATGCGGCCGCGGCGCAATCCGAGCGCGACCAGGACGAATTCATAGCGACGTTGAGACACAGCAAGGCGCCGCCGACCCGCCAGCGCGCGGATGCCACCGCGATACTGGTCACGGTGCCGGCGCGCGGCCCGCGTCCCGGCACGGTCTACCGCCGCCAGGGCGATCGCAATGTGCTGGTTGAGTACGGGCCCAACGTACTGGATCTCACCCTGCGGCTGAGAGTGCATGCCTTGATGCTGGAGATCGAGGGACTCAAGCTTGCCGGTGTCATCGATGTGACTCCAGGTATTCGCTCCGTGCAGGTGCATTACGACAGCCGGATTCTGCCCCTGTCGCAGCTGCTGCAGATCCTGACGGACGCCGATGATCGGCTGGGTCAGCTCGAGGACTTCGAGATCCCCTCGCGAGTCATCTGGCTGCCGTTGTCCTTCGATGATCCCGCCGTCGCCGAGACGATCGCCCGATACACCGCAACCGTGCGCGGCGATGCGCCCTGGTGTCCGGACAATATCGAGTTCATCAGACGCATCAATGGCCTCGGCTCCCGGCAGGACGTTGAACGGATCGTCTTCGATGCGCGCTACCTGGTGTTGGGCCTCGGCGATGTCTACCTGGGCGCGCCGGTGGCCGTGCCGCTCGATCCGCGTCATCGCCTGGTGACGACCAAGTACAACCCGGCACGGACCTGGACGCCTCCGAACGTCGTCGGCATCGGCGGCGCGTATATGTGTATCTACGGCATGGAGGGGCCCGGGGGCTACCAGCTGTTCGGCCGTACCATTCAGGTCTGGAATTCCTACTGCCGCTCGCCGGCCTTTACCGACCACCAGCCGTGGCTGCTGCGCTTCTTTGACCAGATCAGATTCTTTCCGGTAACCCATGCCGAACTCACCGAGTGGCGGCGTGATTTTCCGTTTGGAGGGCGGCAGCTGAAGATCGAACCCGAAATATTTCGCTTAAGCGAATACCGCCGCTTCCTGACCGAGCACCGTGCGGACATCGAGTCGTGCCAATCGATCCGCCAGGCTGCCTTCGACGCCGAACGCGAGGAATGGGCACGCAGCGGAGAACTGACGCGCGCCGCACCGGTCGCAGACCTGGCGGCGGGCCGCAGCCCCGTTGAGGCACCGCATGGCTCCGAACTGATCGAGGCGCCGCTCGGAGGCAGCGTCTGGAAAATCCACGTGCGTCCTGGCGAGCGCATCGAAAAGGGCGGGGTCATCGCGGCCATCGAGGCCATGAAAACCGAATGCAACGTGCCCAGTCCCTACGCCGGGATCGTGCGGGCGGTATACGTTGAAGAGCGCCAATCGATCACGCCGGGAATGCCGATCATCGCCCTGGAGCGACCCTCATGAGGGTGCGCGACATCGCCCGGCAGGTGAGCGGCGGTGGCGGCGCTGCGGAGCACGTTGCCAGCGAAACCCTCGCCCGGGCGGCCGCTTATGATGAGATTCAGCCCGAGGCGTGGATCAGTCGCGTCCCGGCCGAGCAGGTTCTCGCGCAGGCCCGCGCGGTCGACCAGCGGGTGACGGCTGGCGAGTCGCTGCCGCTTGCGGGAGTCCCGGTCGCCGTGAAGGACAACATCGACGTTGCGGGTCTGGAAACAACGGCGGCATGTCCGGCCTTCGCCTTCCGGGCGCAGACCTCGGCCTACGTTGTCGAGCGGCTGCTGGCCGCCGGAGCCGTCATTGTCGGCAAGACCAATCTGGATCAGTTTGCGACCGGCCTGGTCGGGACCCGCAGCCCCTATGGCAGCAGCGGCTGCGTCTTCAACCGTGAGTACATCAGCGGCGGCTCCAGTTCCGGGTCTGCGGTGCTCGTGGCGGCGGGGGTGGTACCGCTGGCGCTCGGATCGGACACCGCTGGCTCGGGCCGCGTCCCGGCGGGATTCAACGATCTGGTCGGATTCAAGGCGACCCGCGGCCGCTGGAGTTCGCGCGGACTGCTCCCCGCGTGTCGCAGTCTGGATTGCATCAGCGCGCTGACCCGCGATGTGGAGGATGCGATGCTGGTTGATGCGGTGGTGGCCGGATTCGATCGGCTCGATCCGTACGCACGCCGCACGCCGGCGTCACGGCCCGGCATCGGCAGCGCATTTCGCTTCGGCGTGCCGCGCCCAGAGCAGCTGAAGGATCTGTCCGCCCAGGAACTGCGCCTGTTTCTCGATGCGCTACCGCGCCTGAAGGCGAGTGGCGGCACGGCTGTCGAAGTAGATGTCGCCCCGCTGCTCGAGGCCGCGCGTCTTCTCTACGGTGGACCGTGGGTCGCCGAGCGCACCGCTGTTGTTGAGACCCTGCTCAACACCCAACCCGCGGCGATTCATCCGGTGGTGCGCGCGATCGTTCAGGCCGGAAAAGGTGTGTCGGGCGTCGACACCTTCCGCGGCTTCTATGCTCTGCAGAACTACGCGCGTGCGGCCGAAGAACTCTGGGACAGCGCCGAGGTGCTGGTATTACCCACTGCCCCCGCCATCTATCGAAGAGCCGAAGTGCTGGCCGAGCCGGTGGCGCTGAACGCGCATCTCGGCCTGTACACGAACTTCGTCAACCTGCTCGACATGACCGCCATTTCTCTGCCTGCCGGGTTCCGCGATAACCATACCGGCTTCGGCGTGAGTCTGATCGCCCCGGCATGGTCCGACTTAAGTCTCCTGGACCTGGCGGGTCGTTTCATGCGCGCGGCGGTGGCGCCAGCACCGCCTGAACTGGATCTATCGCCACGCCAGTCGCGTATCAACCTGGCCGTGGTCGGGGCGCACTTGTCCGGAATGCCGCTTCACTGGCAGCTCACCTCGCGCGATGCCCGTCTGGTGCGAGCCACGCGCACGGCCCGTGCGTATCGTCTATACGCCATGGCGGGGCAGAACCCGCCAAAGCCGGCGCTGGCCCACGCCGGAGCGGACGGCGGCAGCATTGAACTTGAGATCTACGAACTCGACTTGGCCGCTTTCGGCAGCTTTGTCGCCGAAGTGCCCGCGCCGTTGGCTATCGGCACCGTGATGCTGGAGGACGGCACGACCGTCAAAGGCTTCGTGGCCGAGCCGCGCGCCCTGGTCGGCGCTCAGGACATCACGGCATTCGGGGGATGGCGCGCCTATCTGGCCGCGCGCTGAACATCGGCAATGAGGTCATTATCATGAAAGTCACGAATTTCCTGCTCGCCACCGTACTCGCGGTCGCAGCCTGCTGTCCGGCGGCCAACGCCGAGGTCAAAGTCGGTGTCTCCGACTGGACCGGGTGGGTGGCCTGGTACGTGGCCCAGGATCAGGGGTTTTTCCGCAAGTATGGTGCGGACGTGAAACTGGTCTGGTTCGCCAACTACAGCGACTCGATCTCTGCGCTATCGACCGGCCAGCTCGATGCCAACAGCCAGACCTGGTCGGATACGCTGGGTCCGCTTGCCAAGGGTTTGCCACTCAAAGTGGTGCTGGTTAACGACAACTCAGCCGGCAACGATGCCCTGATGGTCGGCCCGAAGGTGCGCGGGTTCGCGGATCTGCGCGGGCGAACCATCGCCCTGGAACAGTACAGCGTCTCGCACTTCGTGCTTTACACGGCCCTCGAGCACAACGGCCTTTTGCCCAAGGATGTGAAAATCGTCAACTTCTCCGCGGGCGATGCCGCGGCCGCCTTCATGAGCGGCAGAGTCGACGCCGCGGTCGTATGGAACCCGTGGATCAGCCAGATCCAGAAAAGTGGCAAAGGGCGGCCGCTGTTCACCTCGGCGCAGATGCCGGGTCTCATTCCCGATCTGCTGGTGGCGCAGGCCAAGTCGGTGCAGACCAAGCGCAAGGACCTGACCGGCATGGTGCGGGCCTGGTTTGACACGGTGGCTTTCATTCGCGCCCAACCGGATCACGCCGTCGCCATCATGTCGAAGGTCGTCGGCATGGATGCCGCGCAGTACCAGGTGTTCATGCCCGGCACCCGCTTCTTCGACGCCCAGGCCAACCTCGAGGCATTCGATCCGCACAATGAACACAGTCTGGTTGCGGTCGCACCGGCGATCGGTGCCTTTCTGCTCGCAAACAAGCTGATGGACGGTCAGCCGGACGCAGCCCGCGGCGTTGACCGTTCGGTGATCGACGCAGCAATGAAGCCGTGAGGGCCTGGAAGATCCGCGGCTGGATCAGCCCGCGCAGCTATTGGTTGCTGGCGGGCGCGGGACTTGCGGTGCCGCTTGCGGCCTGGACACTGCTGGTGGCATCCGGCGCGGTGAATCCGGTATTCCTGCCCGGACCACTTGACGTGCTGAAGCGCATTGTCACCTGGTTCAATGATGATGCACTGATGTCGGATATCGGCATCAGCACCTTCCGCGTCGTCGCAGGCTGGGCACTATCAGCCATCGTTGCGCTGCCTCTGGGACTCCTGATTGGCACGTTCCGTGTGGTGCAGGCGGTGCTCGAGCCGCTGACCGATTTCATCCGCTACATGCCCGCCGTCGCGTTCATCCCCCTGATCATGCTCTGGATCGGGATTGACGAGAGCGCGAAGGTGGCCGTCATCTTCATCGGTACTTTCTTCCAAATGGTGCTGATGGTGGCCGAGGATGTCCGGCGCGTGCCGGCGGCGCAGATCGAGGCGGCGGAGACGATGGGCGCGACGCGCGCCGAAGTGCTGGAAAAGGTCATCATCCCGTCGGCGAAGCCCGCGTTGCTGGATACCCTGCGCATCACCATGGGCTGGGCCTGGACGTACCTCGTGGTCGCGGAACTCGTGGCCGCAAATTCGGGTCTCGGCTACGCGATCATCAAAGCGCAGCGGTTCCTGCAGACCGACAAGATCTTCGCCGGTATCCTGCTCATCGGTGCGATCGGCCTGGCGATGGATCAGTCCTTCCGGCTGTTGCACCGCCTGTCATTCCCCTGGCTGCAGCCGCGCAATCAGTCATGACCATTGCGATCAGTTGCCGCGCAGTGAGCAAGATTTTCGGGTCGGGCCGAAAACGTGTCGAGGCGCTCACGGACGTCACACTGGACGTTGCCGAGGGAGAGTTCGTCACACTGGTGGGCGCCTCCGGCTGCGGCAAGTCGACGTTGTTGCGCTTGATGGCGGGCCTTGAGTCCTGCAGCGGCGGTGTCATCGAGTCGTCCGGCGTGCCGATTCGGGGCCCGGGGGCCGATCGGGCCATGGTGTTTCAGAACTACAGCCTCTATCCGTGGCTGAACGTGATGCAGAACATCAAGTTTCCGCGGCAGCTCGCAGCACACACCAAGGATCGGACCAGCGCCGATGTCGAGAGTGCCTCCGGGCGCGCTGATGCGCTTTTGAACGTCATGGGCCTGGTTCCGGTCCGATCGGCGTATCCGGTGCAACTCTCGGGCGGCATGCAGCAGCGAACGGCGATTGCCCGTGCCCTCATGACCCGGCCCAAGATCCTGCTCATGGATGAACCGTTCGGAGCCCTGGATGCGCAAACCCGCGAGGTCATGCACGATCTGATCCTGCACGTGTGCGCGCTTGAGCGCTGTACCGTGGTGTTCGTGACGCACGATGTCGAGGAAGCCATCTATCTGGGCCGACGCGTCGTGGTCATGGCACCGCGTCCCGGGCGGATCGACTCCATTTACGATGTGCCGCTGCCGGCGAACCGAAACCAGGAAATGAAGCATTCGGAGAGCTTTCTGAAGCTCAAATTGCAGATCCTGGACCGCATCCGCACCACTTCCGGCATGCAAACGGACCTCGAGCTGCTACGCAAGCTGTCGCAGCAATCCACGCTGTGATCGCGAAGCGGGCATCGCGCTTGCGGTGCGCGCTCAAACAGTGCGAATCGCTCGCTGTGGCAGGATTGAGACGTGCGTACGCAAGGCGCGCGCCGGCACGCAAGTGCCGGAATTTATAGGACATCCTACCTGACCCGTGACCGGCAATCACGTCCGGCACGCGATTTGCACCACGCTATCTTGAGAATGTGCGTCTAGGGTTCCGGCTCACCGATCGAGGTGAGTGTCTGGTCCGAGAGAGGCAGTCCACGGAAATAATTCGTGGATACACGGCGGGATAAAAGCCCGGGAGATCTGATGTCGAGGACGCCTATGCATCCTCGGGATGATCTTCCGGTTTGAGGATGATCCCGTAGGAAAGGCGAGGCTCTTCGGCGATGCGCAGGCTGCATCCAAGTTGAGGAGACGCTCGCTGTGAAACCAATTAGATTCATCCCGACCCCCACCAAAACCACCCGGCGCCGCGAGGCGACATCGGCCATTACCGCCGCCGTCCTGACGGCACTGTGGGGCGCACGCGCTCATGCCGCCACTGATGTCGATTCCGCTGATGAAGGCGCCGTACTGCAGGAAGTGGTCGTCACGGCCAGCCACCGGGCGACCTCCATCGAGGATCTGCCGATCAGTATCACCGCCGTCACGGGCGATGATCTGCAACGAAACGGCATCCAGGACATTGCCGCCCTCGCGCAATCCGTGGCCGGCGTCAACTACACCGACAAGGGCCCCTTCGGCGGCGTCAACGGTTCGACGCTGATCATTCGGGGACTTAACAGTGAGGGAACGGCGGGCCAGCTCGCGCTCGCGTCGCCCGTCGTTCCGCCCGTCGCCACTTACGTCGATGACACACCGCTGTTCTTTAACCTGCGGCTTTTGGATCTCGATCGGGTGGAGATTCTACGCGGACCGCAGGGGACGCTGTACGGCTCCGGGTCGCTCGGTGGAACCGTCCGGTTTGTGCAGAACGCACCCGACCCGAGCGGGTTTGATGCGAAGGTAGAGGTCGGCGCGAGTGATACCCAGCATACGCATGCTGGAAACGAGGACATTACCGGAATACTGAACATACCGCTCTCGCCGGAGTTTGCGGTGCGCCTCAATGCCAGCGATTCCTATGATGCGGGATTCATCAACCAACCCAATCTGTATGTCCTCGACGCCTCCGGTGCACCGGTTTCAGCCGAACCCGGTAATCCGTTCAGCCCACCCGTGAAGTACGCCAAGGACGGCACAAACTCGTACCAGTACCGCACCGGGCGCATCGCAGCGTTGTGGAAGCCGAGCGATGAATTCCATGCCCAGCTGACCTACTACTACCAGCTCGGCACCGCGAACGGCTTTCCATATGTGGCGACTCAACTGGCGGCCTACAACCAACCCATCAGCCCCGCCGGACAGCCGGCGGGCACCTATACGAACCCACCGCTCGCGACGCAGCTTTACAACGCGCCGGTGCCGCCGGGAGTGGACAGCCTTTCAAACGCTGACAACAACCTCGAGGGCGCGCATGACGTCGTGAACCTGGCAGCGCTCACCCTGGAATACGATATGGGATTCGCGACGCTGACTTCCGCCAGCTCCTTCGCCCACCACGTCAATCGTTCAAACGACGATCTGACCGCGCTATACACCAACTTCTACTTCTACCAGAGCCTGTACGGCCAGAATCCGCGCTCGTTCATTCAGGGGCACGACGAACTGGACGACAAGCCCTGGTCACAGGAGTTCCGCCTGGCCTCCAAAACCGGCGGCACGGTGGATTGGGTTGCGGGTCTGTTCTACAAAAACGAGACGACCAACATCCAGGAGCATGAGTTTGAACCCGGCTACCTGGATTTCTACAATGCCTGCGAGCCGATCTACGGCCAAAGCGCCGCGGACGGCACCACTCCGTCCTACTGCGGCGTCGGCGAGACCGCCTATACGCCGGGCGTCAACACGGTGATCGACGGCATTCCGATCGTCAAAGATCAGGCCTACATCGGCGACTTCGAGACTAAATTCACGGATCTCGCGACGTTCGGTGAGTTGACCGGGCACATTACCCAGGCGTGGAGCGTGACCGGCGGTGCGCGCGTCTTCAAGCAGACGGTGACGCAGGCCCAGCAGACCGGACTCTTGTTCGACGGCGGTCCGCCCTTCACCCCCGATATTCCGATTGCCAACATCTCCTTGAGCGATTCGTGGCGCAAGGCACTTTGGAAGGTCAATACCGCCTATCAGCTGGATGCCACCAATCTCGTCTATGCGACCTGGTCACAGGGATTCCGGCGCGGCGGAGTCAACGCACTACCGCCCAGCGAGCCGGAGCTGGGCTACACCACGCCACCTGCCCTGACAAAGCTACAGCCGGATACGGCCGACAACTACGAAGTGGGGATGAAGGGCACCCTCAACGATCGCATCCGCTACTCTGCCGCGATTTTTGACATCCAATGGCACAACATCCAGGAGGGCGTGCAGGAGACGCCGCTGGTCCTGCCGGCCGCCCTCAATATCGGCAATGCCGTCAGCCGGGGCTTTGAGTCGGAGTTCTATGCCCTCGCCACCACGCACGTGACGGCACAGATCGCGTACACGTACAACCAGACGAAGATCACCTCCCTCAATCCGCTGTTCGTGGTGCCGAACGTCTCGGTACCGCCGCCGGCCATCGGCAGTTCGCTGCCGGGTACGCCGAAAAACAGCCTCGCGCTGACGCTGGAGTACGGTCATATCGAACTGTCAGGAGGGGAATTGAGCTTCTCGGCGACTGGCCACTACGAAAGTTCGGTGCTGCCGGCGCTCTCCGCCACGGTGCCGACGGTGCCGGGATTCACGATGGTCGACACGCGCGTGCGGTTCGAACTGCCACACTGGTACGCGATGGCCTATATTGATAACGTGACCAACACGTTGGGCATCACCTCCTATTCAGATCCGGCGATTTTCGGCAATCGATATCAGGCGATTGTGTCGCGACCGCGCACCTTCGGCGTCACGTTCGGATATTCTTTCAAGGAGCAGTAGCCGCGCAGGGTTTTCTCGCCTATGAACGCGCTCGTTCAGGAATCGCATCGCCAGATCCTGCGCCTGATGCAGGCGCAGCAGCCGCAGGATGCCTTGAGGAGTATCGATGGCCTGCTGCTGCGCGAAGCTCGCGAACCACGCCTGTGGCTGCTTAAGGCGCAATGTCTGTTGGCGACCGGACAGCTCCCCGAGGCGTGCGCCGCGGCCGGCTCCGCCATGGACAGCACGCTTGCGGATCCCGCGCTGCTTGATGCCCTCGGCACGGTGTTCAGCCGGGCCAATGACCAGCAGCGCGCCCTGGCGGCGTACAATCGGGCCATCGAGCAGGCGCCAGACCAGGCGCACTTCCTGTTCAATCGCGCGGCAGTGCGCCGCTTTCTCGGCGATCTGGCCGCAGCAGAGTCCGACTACGATCGCGCCATCGCACTGCGTCCGCATGACTGCGAGGCTTACGCGAATCGCTCGCAGCTTCGGACTCAGACCCGCGAGCGCAACCATGTCGCGGAAATGGAGGCGCTGCTTGCCACCGGAACGCTCGGCTGGGAGGGTGAAGTCGAGATTCGGCATGCGCTGGCGAAGGAATATGAAGACCTCGGGGAATACCCGCGCTCGTTCGAGCACCTGCGGCGCGGCGCCACACTCAGGCGCCGCCATCTGCGTTACACCGTGGCCAACGATGTCGCGACCGTCGGCTGGATCGTGCAGGCGTTTCCGCAGCGATTGGCCGCGGGCCGAGCGGATGCCACCCCGCGCGCGGGCGATGCGGCCCCGATCTTCGTCATCGGGCTGCCTCGCAGCGGCTCAACCCTGGTAGAGCGTATTCTCGGCAGTCATTCGGCAGTCGAATCGGCGGGCGAGCTCCACCACTTCTCACTGGCCCTGGTCGATGCCGCGCGGCGCCAGGCCGGGGCGGTGCCGCTGAACCGGCAGGCGCTGGTGGCAAAGTCTGCCGAACTCGACTTTCCGGCGCTCGGAGCCGACTACCTTGCCAGGGTCCGCGCGGGAGGCTGCGCGGCGGCGCGCTTCGTCGACAAAATGCCCTTGAACTATCTGTATTGCGGCTTGATTCAGCGCGCCCTGCCGAACGCCCGGATCGTCCACGTCAGCCGCGAGCCCATGGCGGCCTGTTATGCGATCTACAAGACGCTGTTCAAGGACGGCTATCCTTTTTCGTATGACGTTGCGGAGCTCGCTCAATATTACGCCGCGTATCGGCGCCTGATGCAGCATTGGCACGCAACCCTCCCCGGAGCGATTTTCGAACTGCAGTATGAAGCGCTGGTGGCGGACCCCGACGCCCAGACGCGGCGCCTGTTGAGCTTCTGCGGACTGGAATGGCAGGACCGCTGCGGCGAGTTCCATCTCAATCCCGCCGCGTCCACGACCGCAAGCGCCGCCCAGGTCCGCCAGCCCCTATACCGCACGTCGGTGTCCCAGTGGCGCCATTACGAGCGAGAGCTCGCGCCGCTTCGCGATGCATTGATCGCAGCGGGAGTCGCCATCGCCCCGGAAGAGCACGCATGAGCACACTTGGCAGAACTCTTTGCGTGCTGATCCTGCTCGCAACCTGCGGGCTCGCCCGCGCCGCCGGGCCGGTGACGATCGGGGTGGTCAACTGGATCGGCTACGGCCCGATTTACTGTGCGGCCGCCAACAACTATTACGCCAAGTACGGCTTCACCGTCAGACTCGTCACCTTCAGCGACAACTCGCAGATGTCGGGCGCGCTGCAGGGCGGAGAAATCGACTCCTCGACGCTGACCTACGATCAGGTGATCATCGCCGATGCGAAGGGCTGGAAGCTCAGGGTCGTCATGCCGGTCGACTACTCGGTGGGCGGCGATGCGATCGTCGCCGTGGCGCGGGTGCGGACGGTGCAAGACCTCAAGGGCCGCAAGGTTGCCTTCCAGCCTCTGTCACCCTCCGATTTTCTGCTCAGCTACTCACTCGCCCAGGCGGGTCTGTCGGAGAAGGATATCCAGCCGGTCAACTCCACTCCGGAGGGAGTGGTTGCGGCCATGGCGAGCGGCACGGTCGATGCGGGTGTGACCTATGAGCCCAGCGTGTCGATGATCAGCAAGCTCGGCGGCGGAAACCAGTTTCACGTGCTGCTGTCTTCGCGCGAGGCGCGCGGCATGATCACGGATGTCCTGGCCTTCAAAGACAGCACGATCCAGAAGAACCCGAAGCTGGTCGAAGGACTGATCCGGGGCACCATGGAGGGCGTGGCCTTCATGCAGAAGGAGCCCGCAAAGGCGGCCGTCATCATCGCCAAGGTCCTCGGCATCAGCGTGAGCGATGTGCAGGCGCAGCTGCCGAATATCGAAAATCCGCCGCTGCAGCACTTGGGCGACGTATTCGACAAGGCCGTCGTCCTACCCTCCTTCTATGCCAGTGGCCGCATCATCGGCGATACCCTGCGCAAGCAGGGACTGATCCACGACCTGCCACCGATCGCGGACACCTACGACGCCAGTTTCGTCGCCGCCCTGCAGGCTGAGGCGCGGGCCCACCCATGAGCCTGCAACTGCGCCAGGGCTGGGACGCGTGGCCCAATATCGTCGCCATCTGCTACACGATGCTGGGCTGGGTCGCGGGCATCTTCCTCATGATGCGACCGCAGTTCGGCTGGAACGCGCTCGGCGTACTGCTCACGGCGCACGCGCTGGTGTACTCCGCCTATCTCGTCCACGAATGCGCGCACCACTGCGTATTCGCCGGCGCCGCTGCAAATGACCGGCTGGGCGTGCTGCTGTGCTGGATCAACGGCGCGAGCGTCGCCGACTACGCACGCCTGAAAAAGAAGCACCTGCGACACCACTCCGACCGCCTCGATGTCGTGACCTTCGACTATCGTGCCGCGCTCGCGGCTGCGCCGGGTTGGCTGCGAGGCGGGGTGCTGGCACTCGAGTGGGCCTATGTCCCCGCGGTTGAGCTGATGATCCGCGGCATGATCGTCGTCGCGCCCTTCAAGTATGGTTCCGCCAAGGATCGGCTTCGGGTCATGGTCATCCTCGCACTGCGCGTGGCGGCGTTCGTCGCGCTTGCCCTGGTCTGCGTCAAGGCCGTGTTGCTGTATGCCCTCGCCTATCTGATCTTTCTGACGGTCATGAGGTTCATGGACGCTTTCCAGCATACCTACGAGGTCTTTCCATCGCGCTCACTGGCCGCCGCGCCGGCGGACCCCCTGCGCAACCGTCGCTACGAGTACGAGAACACGTACTCCAATCTGCTCGCGGTGCGCCGCCCCTGGCTGAATCTGATCGTTCTGAACTTCTCCTATCACAACGCGCACCACGCCAAAACGGGGACCCCCTGGTACCAGTTGCGGGGGCTGCATGATTCGCTCTATGGCAGCGCCGATCCGCAGCTGCTGCCGTTTCGTGATCTGCTGCGGAACTATCACCGGCACCGCGTCGCGCGGGTCATGTCATCCGACTACGGCTCCGTGGCCGAATCGGGCTCCCGTGCGAGCGGCTTCATTGGCGCCGTGGGTGTTTCATTTCTGACGGCGGTTTGATGTCGCTGCGGATTGCCGAGCGGTGGTTCTCCTTCAATCGAATCAGTGACGACATTACGCTCATCCTCGAGCCGCACGTCACCCGCCTCGAGCAGTGCAACATGTGGCATGTGCGGGGACGCGATCGGGATCTGCTGATTGACACGGGCATGGGCGTTGCCAGCCTGCATGAGGCCGCCAAGCACCTGTTCGATAAGCCGGTCAGCGCGTTGGCGACTCATACCCATATCGATCACGTCGGCTCCCTGCACGAGTTCGCGGAGCGCATCGCGCACCGCGCGGAAGCCGACGAGCTGCTCCGCGACTCCGCGAACTTCAGCCTGTACCGGCACGAACATCCCCCGGAGTTCATCGCCTGCGTCGAGCGTGCCGGCTATAACGTCGGTGCAACTTTTATCTCGGCGTTACCGCGTGCCGATTACGACCTGCACACCCTGGTTCGACGCGCAGCCCCCGCGACACGGCTGGTCGATGAGGGCGATGTGATCGATCTCGGCGATCGCGTCTTCGAAGTGCTGCACCTGCCCGGCCATTCCCCCGGCAGCATCGGACTGCTGGAGACCCGCAGCGGCACGCTCTTCTCGGGCGATGCGATCTACGATGGTCCGCTGCTGGATGACATTCCCGGCAGCGACATCGCGGCATACATCCGCACGATGCGCCGATTGCTGAGGCTCTCCGTACGGGTGGTGCACGCGGGTCATGATCCAAGCTTCGATGGCGCGCGGCTGCGGATTCTGGCTCGGGACTATCTCGACCGGCACGGCGCCTGAGCAGGCCGCCGGCCTGCTCCGCCATCGCAATCGGACGCCGGATTGCGACTACAAACTGTGAATTTATCCTCATTATTGAAAGACTTACCAATTTATTCGTGAAATACATTACATTGTTGTCACCCTATTGCTGCGGCAGGATTTGCTCATGCCATCCAATGCGCGTTCCATCGCCTCCCTGACCATCTCCTTTGGCCTGGTGGCGATACCGGTGAAGTTGTACTCGGCCACGGTTTCCAGCGAGCGCATTGCATTCAACCTGCTGCGCCAGAAGGACGGTTCGCGGGTCAAGCAGCAGTACATCGCGGTGAACGACGGCAAACCGGTCGAGCGCTCGGAGATGACCAAGGGCTATGAGTTCGCGAAAGATCAGTACGTGATGTTTTCGGCCGAGGAACTCAAGGCCTTGGAAGATGAGACCACCCATACCATCGATATCACCGAATTCGTGCCCATCGAATCGATTGACCCGGTGTATTTCGACGGGACCTACTTCCTCGCACCCGACAAGGGCGGCGCCAAGCCGTATTCGCTCCTGGCAACCGCGCTCAAGGATGCGAAGCAATGCGCGGTCGGACGGTGGATATCGCGCGGCAAGGAACACATCATCGTGCTGCGACCGCTCGACGGCGGTCTGGCGCTGCATCAACTGCACTTCAAGGCCGAAGTGCGCACGATGAAGGAACTGGGCATCGAGTTGACGCCGGTGGCAGCCCCGGAGCTGAAACTCGCGAATCAATTGATCGAGCAGCTGGCCTCGAAACGATTCGATCCGAACGAGTTCGCCGACGAACATCGTGTACGGGTGCAGGCGGCGATAGAGCGCAAGGTTCAGGGCAAGGAGGTCACCCTGGCCGCCGCGGAGCCCAGGGCCGGCGGCAGCAACGTGGTCGATCTTCTGGACGCCTTGAAGGCGAGTCTCGCGGGGGGCGCGGCGACGGCCAAAGACAAGGGACGTAAACCTCCCAAACGCGCTGCGGCTCCGAGTGCGGCGCCCAAGAAGTCATCGCGGCGATCCGATGCATGAATATTCGCAAGCAGACCTGACGCGGCTCTTTCGTCTCTCCAAAACGCTGCTGCGCTCGCTGGTGCGCGCCGGCTATATCACCACTCCCGCGCGCACCGGCAAGACCGCCTACAGTTTCCAGGATCTCCTTATCCTGCGCACGGCGAGCGCGCTGCAAGGCGCACGCATCCCGGCCGCGAAGATCACCAAGGCACTGGGCAACATTCGCGCCAGCGTCTCCCCCGGGGCGATGTTTTCAACACTTGTCCTGAGCTCGTCCGGCAAGGACCTGCTGCTGCGCGAAGGCAGCCAGACGTGGGAGGCCAGTTCGGGCCAGTTCGCCTTGCCATTGGAGGCCACCAAGGCGGCAAGCATCTCCGAGCTCATGACGGAAAAGACGTCGGCACCCGCAACCTCTGCGGCGGACGCCCACTATGCCCGCGGACATGAACTCGAAGACAGCGACGTGCGCGCGGCCCGCGCCGCTTACCTCGCTGCCCTCGAACTGCAATCCGATCATATCGAGGCCAGAATCAATCTTGGACGCTTGCTGCATCTGGCGGGCGAGTTTGCGGCCGCGGAGAAGATCTATCGACAGACCAAGACCGCCAGCGCGGTGCTGTCGTTCAACCTCGCGATCCTGATGGAAGATATGCATCGGGAGGCGGATGCCGCGGCGGCGTATCGGGACGCGCTGGCACAGGATCCCAACCTGCATGACGCGCATTTCAATTTATCGCGCCTGTACGAACGCACTGCGCAGCCACGCGAAGCCCTGCAGCATCTTCTGGCCTATCGGCGTCACGTTCTTCAATTCGGTGAGTAGCAGCAGGCAACGCACGCCGTGAGAGGAATTTTGCATGGCCAAAGCACCCAAGAAGCTTCAAACGTATCGCGCCAAGCGGGATTTCACCAAGACCGCCGAGCCGAGTGGCAAGGCCACGGTCCTGCCATCGGACCATCTGCGTTTCGTGATCCAGAAACACGCGGCGAGCCATCTGCACTTCGACTTGCGCCTGGAACTCGACGGTGTTTTCAAGTCCTGGGCGGTCGCCAAAGGGCCCTCGGTGGACCCGGCCGACAAACGACTCGCGGTCGAGGTCGAGGATCATCCCCTCGACTACGGCGATTTCGAGGGCACCATCCCCAAGGGCGAATACGGCGGCGGAACGGTGCAGCTGTGGGATCGGGGATTCTGGGCCCCCGAAGGCAGCAAGTCGCCCGAGGCGGGACTTAAGGACGGTGACCTGAAGTTCATCCTGGCCGGGACCCGGCTCCAGGGCAGCTGGGTGCTCGTGCGGATGAAACACAATCGCGGCCGCGAGACGCGCAACAACTGGCTCCTGATCAAGCACCAGGACCAATACGCCAAGCCCGGTGGAACCGAGGCACTGATGGCGAGCGACAAGTCCGTCGCCTCGGGACGCACCATGGAGCAGATCGCCCGTGGCGTGGGCAAGGCGCCGATCCCTTTCATGCTCGCCGCGCGCCAAGGTCACAAGCCCGATGCAGTCTGGCATTCGGATCACTCGGATGACCCACCCGATGTTGCCACCGCGACATCCGCGCGCACCACCGTGATCCGGCGCGGCGCCCCGAAGACGAAAGCCGTCGCCGCATCCAATCCCAGCGGCGCCGCGGTGGTGATGGGAGTTGTCCTATCCAAGCCGCAGAAAGTGTTCTGGCCCGATGCGGGCGACCAAAAGCCTGTGACCAAGCTCGATCTGGCGAACTATTACCAAGCCGTAGGCGAATGGCTGTTGCCGCATGTGGCGGGACGTCCGTGTTCCTTGATCCGGGCGCCGGACGGCATCAAAGGACAGCAGTTCTTTCAGCGCCACGCGATGGCGGGAATATCTGAGCTCTTCACGCTCGTGAAAGTGCGCGGCGACAAAGAGCCGTATGTTCAGATCGATCGTGTAGAGGCGCTCGCCGCAGCCGCGCAGATCGGCGCGCTCGAACTACATCCGTGGAATTGCGGCGTGGATGCACCCGAGGTCGCCGGCCGCCTCGTATTCGACCTGGATCCCGCGCCGGATGTGGAGTTTGACGCCGTGATCGCGGCGGCCGCGGAGGTGCGCCAGCGCCTGAAAGATGTGGGTCTGGAATCCTTCTGCAAGACAACCGGTGGCAAGGGCCTGCACGTGGTGACACCGCTCACGGGAGGCAAGCGCGCCGTTGCGTGGGCCACCGCCAAGAACTTTGCGCACATCATCTGCGCACAGATGGCAGGCGATGCCCCCGGGAAATACCTCGATACCATGTCGAAGGCCCTGCGCAAGGGGCGGATCTTTTTGGATTACCTGCGCAATGACCGAACCGCAACCGCCGTGGCGGTACTATCGTCCCGGGCTCGCGACGGGGCGCCGGTATCGATGCCCGTTCATTGGAAGGAGGTCAAACCGGGGCTTGACCCCAAGCGCTATACGGTGCGCACGGCGTCCGGAATTCTCAAAGCGTCAAAACCGTGGCGCGATTACGCGGATGCGGCGCGTCCGCTCGACCAGGCGGTGGCGCGGATTGTAAAGGTGAGTTCGAAGAAGATCCGATCAGGTTAAGGAGCATATTTGATGGCGGTGGCACTGGTGGTAAACGGCGTTCCGGACCTGCAGCTTTCAATGGCGGGCGGCCTGGAGTCGTTGCGCATGCTGTTGGCGGATCGTCGTGCCAGCGGCTGTACGATCTCGCCGACCGAAGAGGCGAACTTCGGTATCCAGTACCGGATCCAGCATCCTGGCGCAGGCGTTGAACTTGCTTTCCTGACGGACTATCCGGATCCCGACAACAGTGATTGGGACGTCGGCGGATAGAAACCGTGACTTCAGCCCGTTCCAACGGCCTGGATACGCTCCGTGCCAGCGCAATCCTGCTGGTATTTCTCAACCACGAAGCATTCAGATCCCAAAATTCCGCGTTACTGGTGGTTCAAGCCGTAGGTTGGATCGGCGTGGACCTTTTTTTCGTGATGAGTGGCTACCTGATTGCCAACCAGGTATTGGCTGGCGTGAACCGCGGCAAAGAGCTATCCCTGGCGGCGTTCTATGCCCGCCGCGCCTTTCGTACCTGGCCGGCCTACTGGGTGGTTCTGGCCTGCTACTTTTTGTTCCCATCATGGATGGGTGGAAGCACCCCTCCGCCTTTGTGGCGCTTTGTGACCTTCACCCAGAATTTCAATCTGGCTACGGGGACGGCGTTCTCGCATGCGTGGTCGCTGTGTGTCGAGGAGCAGTTCTATCTTGTCCTGCCCTTGGCGGTGCTGATTGGTCTGGCGTTCGGCCGCCGCAGACGACAAATCTGGTATGCGTTCGGCTTGCTTACCCTGATCGGGATTACGGCGCGGGCGTTGCTTTGGACCAGGTACGGGGCCGCCTGGAAGGGAAACCTCAACGGTTACTACCCGCATATTTTCTATTCCACGCTTTGCCGCTTCGATGAGTTTCTGCCAGGTATCGCGGTGGCAGTTATGCGCAATGCTTATCCCGACCTCTGGCGGCGTTTGATGTTACGTGACCGTCTGCTGTCGGGGCTCGCGGCCGTGTGCGTGGCCATAGCGTTCTATCTGGCCTCTGCGCGTTTCGGCGACGACCAGACCGGCTATATGCCATTCATGACCGTGTTCGGCTATTCGATTTTGGCGCTCTTGTTCGCCGTCGCGGTCGTGGCGGCGTTGAGTCCGTCTTCGCCCATCAGCCGCGTACGGATTCCAGGCGCATATCACCTGGCCTTGTGGTCGTACTCCATTTACCTGTCGCATAAGGCCGTGGGGAACATTCTCGCGCGGCTGCTCGGGCCGCTGGGGGTAAGTCCCTGGGAGTTGTTCTTCGCGGTGGCCGGAGTCTCGGTCATGATCGGAGCACTGCTTTACTACCTGATTGAACAACCTTTCATGAGATTGCGGGACAGATGGTTTCCGCGGTTGTTTGTAGATCCGTCGTCAGCCCTAACCGGTCAGGTTAGTGCCAGTTCATCCTGACACCTGGACGCAACCGAGCAGACGACCATCCCGCGATGCAGCACCGACATTCCTCACGAGTACCCGGCGTCTCGCGGTTGCCGGGGTTGATTGATCAGGCTTCCGATAGCGGCCGTTCCAGATCAGACTACCCCCGGGGAGCGGGCTGGCTATGCAACCAATGGGACTGATTCTCCTGATTGCTCTCGCCTCAACGGCGACGGATGGCCGCGCACTGCTCGCGCGGATTGTTTCCGATCCGACCGTGCAGCAGGCAGTGATTGGTGCGACCAAGCACTCAGTGCTAAGGCACCCAATAGCCCGTAATCAGTCGATGTCGGCGGCTAGCTACATCGCGGATCTCAATTACCAACCGCCGCCGCGGCGCCTACTAAAGAAAGCATCTTGCCTCGTGCTCTAAAGCCATAGGTGCCGAAAGCCGTGCTGTTCGTAACAGAGAACCGAATCACATCGGGTGTGACTTGAGAAATACTGGCTGAATGAGCCGAAGTCTTCCCGTCCTTGCGAAACACTGTCACATCAGGCGCGGCTTCAAAAGGGGGAATTGGGACTTCTATGGGGCTGAAGCCGTCGGTAGTGAACTCCCCCTCATACACGTCAATTTGAAGGTCGCGCGAATCCCGATATCGGCCGGAGTAGCTGAGCCGGCTTTTGATCTTTTCCGAGATCTTGTTTTTCGGTGAAAAGTAGAAATAGATCCAAAACACCAGAGTTGCAACCACCGTGACCAACACAGTGTCGCGGAGCGTGAGATTATTGCTCATCCCGTGAATCTGCAGAACAAAGCCGATTAAGGCTGCGATCGAGGCAATGTTTCCAAATATGAAGAAGTAGTCCATGAGTGTCTCTCAACGCTAGGTCCGCAGGTGTTTATTGAAGAACTCCACTGTGCGCTGCCAGGCGAGCGTTGCGGCAGCCGGGTCGTATCGCGGCGTGGTGTCGTTGTTGAAGCCGTGCTCGACGCCCGGATAGATGAACGCCTGATAATCCACCTTGGCGCTCTTCAGTTCGGACTCATAGGCCGGCCAGCCCGCGGTAATGCGCTGATCGTTGCCGGCATAGTGCAGCAGCAAGGGCGCCTTGATTCTCGCGGCATCTTCGGCAGATGGTTGCGCGCCATAAAATGGCACTGCCGCGCCCAAATCCGGGATGCGCGTCGCCAGGAAATTGGCGATTCCTCCGCCATAACAGAACCCCACCACCCCAACCTTGCCGTTACCGCCCGGCAAGGTCTTCAGAACCTGCGCGGCGGCGATAAAATCGGCGTGGGTCTTGGTCTGATCGAGCTTGCCGAACAGATCCCGAGCCTTGTCCTCATCACCCGGGTAGCCGCCCAAAGGGAACAAGGCATCCGGAGCGAAGGCAATGAAGTCATCGAGAGCCAACCGGCGTGCGATGTCCTCAATGTGAGGGTTCAGACCGCGATTCTCATGCACCACCAGGATGGTCGGCAGCTTGCCTTTGGGTTTTGCCGGCCGCACCAGATATCCCCGCAACGTCCCGTAGCCTTCGGGTGAGGGGTACTCCACGAAGCCTGCCTTGAGGCGCGCATCGCCCGGGGGCACCTGTTGTCCCAGCGCGAAATTGGGACTGAGCGCCAGCAGCAGGCCCTCGGCGGTGGCGCCGGCAACGGCGAACTGACTGGCTCGTTCGAGGAATCCCCGCCGCGACAACTTGCCATGCACATAATCGTCGAACAGTTTTAGTGCTTCGGGATGAAAGTCTTTGGCGCTCTGGCGTGTCATATGAATTGGCCCCCCTTTGGCCCTATGCTACCCCTCCCCTTACAGGGCGACACTGCGAGCGCGGAATGCCGGAAAAACTCGACAATATCGCTGGTCGGAGGCGAGTTCTACAGGCCCTGGCCGGCGGTATCGCCGGCTGGTCGCTGGCGCATCTTGCTGTTTCCGATGCCTTTGCGGGCTCCTCATCCGGTGCGCTCACGATCGATCGGCTCAGCCAAAGCCTGGCGCTGATCCAGGGTGCCGGCGGCAACGTGCTGGCGCTGAGCGGGGCTGACGGCATGCTCCTGGTGGATTGCGGCGCGCCGGAGCAATCACATGAGCTGCTGAAGACTCTGGCCACTTTGCCGGGCGGGAAAAACATCCGTACCGTTTTCAACACCCACTGGCATTGGGAGCACACCGGCGCGAATGAGGTGCTGCGCAAGGCCGGCGCGGACATCATTGCGCACGAAAACACGCGCCTGTGGCTTGGGACCGAAATCATCGAGGAATGGCAGAACCGCACGTACGCGCCACGCCCGGCCCTGGCGTTGCCGACCCAAACCTTCTATTACAAGTCATCGAAACTGATGTTCGGTGATGAGCCGATCGAGTACGGCTATCTCGGACAGGCGCACACCGACGGCGACATCTACGTCTATCTGCGTGGCCAGAATGTGCTGATGACGGGCGATGTCCTCGCGGTCGGCAGCTATCCGATCCTCGACTACTGCACGGGCGGCTGGATCGTCGGCATGCTCAACGCCACCCAAAAACTGCTCGATATGAGCAATGACCAGACGCGCATCATCCCGGGCAGCGGGCCGGTGCAGACGCGCGCGGATCTGAAGGCAGAACACGACATGCTGGGAGCCGTGCGGGACAAGGTGTGGGAATTGATGCGCAAGGGACTATCGCCAAGTGAAATCATTGCCGCGAAAGCGACCGGCGACTTTGACGCCAAATGGGGCAGTCCCAACCTGTTCCTCACCAATGCCTATCAGGGCATGTACGGGCACATCGCAGAATTTCTCGGCAAGGGAGTGGTCTGAAGATGCGCCGCGTTTGGCTGGGCCTGGCCTTAAGTTCGATCATCTCCGTGTGCGGCGCCGATCCGGCTGCGCAGCAGAAATGGACGATGCTCAATGAGTACTGCGTGAAGTGCCACAATGCGACGGACTGGGCCGGCAGCGTTGCCTTCGACACCATGCAACCCGCGGATCTCCCGCGGGATGCGAAGATCTGGGAGGAGGCCGTCACCAAGCTACAAGGCCGGCTCATGCCGCCTCCGGGCGAAAGGCAGCCCAGTCAGCAGACCATTGACTCCTTCGTCTCGTGGCTGGAGACGCATCTGGATGCCGCCGCACAGACGCATCCCAATCCTGGCTATGTAACGCTGCATCGCCTCAATCGCGCCGAATATGCCCGCTCGGTTCAGGAACTGCTCGACGTCACGGTGGATGCGGAAACTTTATTGCCCAAAGACACCATCTCCGACGGCTTTGATGACATTGCCAATGTACTGAAGGTATCGCCGACCTTCCTCGATCAATATATTTCCGCCGCGAGCACCGTCGCCGCGCTGGCCATCGGCAATCCACAGGCGGCCAAGAGCATCGTCACCTTGCGTGCACCGCGCGCCGGGCAGGCATTCCACGTCGAGGGGCTGCCGCTCGGGACTCACGGCGTGGTGCTGCAGCACGACTTCCCGACCGATGGCGACTACGACTTTGATCTCGGTGGTGGCGGCGGCTTTCCGGGTGCCGCGGGCGCCGGATCCCGCGTCCTGCTGCTTGACGGCAAACCGGTCCGCGAAGCCCCGGGCGCCCCGGCCGCGGCGGGACCCGCGGAGGCGAACCAGGGCCGCCGGCGCCCGCAACCGGTGCGTGTGCATGTCACGGCGGGACCACACGATATCGGTATCGCCTTCGTAGATCGATCGAGTCCCGAATCGGACGACTGGCTGCAGCCGCTCGATCCGGGGGCCGGGAGGGCCGGTGGAGCCACCGGTGTGCAGATTGTGGGTCCCTACAACCCGGCCGGCGTCAGCGATACCCCGAGTCGGCGCAAGATATTCAGCTGTCATCCGGCCAGTCAGAGCGAAGAGCTCCCCTGCGCCAGGCAGATCATTGCCAATCTGCAGCAGGTGGCCTACCGCCGGCCCATCACCGATGCCGACGTGGCGGGCCCGCTGCAGTTCTTCGTGGACGGCCGTCAGGGCGCGACGTTTGACGCCGGTATCGAAAACGCCCTGGTGGCGATCCTCTCGAGCCCGAAATTCCTGTTCCGTCTGGAGCGCACCCCGCAAGACCTCACTGCCGGTGCGAGCTACCATGTCAGCGATCTGGAACTCGCCTCGCGACTATCGTTTTTCCTGTGGAGCGAGGGGCCGGACGAGATGCTCCTCGGTCTTGCCACGGCCAACCAGTTGCATGAGCCGCGGGTCCTCGAGGCCCAGGTGCACCGCATGTTGGCCGATCCACGCGCCAGTTCGCTGGTGACGAACTTCGGATTCCAGTGGCTCAAAATCGACGACATGGACAAGGTGAATCCGGATCCGGTCGAATACCCCAACTTCGACGATGACCTGCGTGTGGCCTTCAAGAAGGAAATGGAGCTGTTCCTGGGCAGCGTGCTGCTCACCGACCACGACGTGCGCGAGCTGCTGACGGCGAACTATACGTTCGTCAACGGTCGGCTGGCCCTGCACTATGGTGTGCCGGACGTGCTCGGCGGGGAGTTCCGGCGCGTCACGCTCAGCGACTCCAGGCGCTGGGGACTCTTGGGCAAGGGTGCAATCCTGATGGGGACCTCGTACGCGAACCGTACGGCGCCCGTACTGCGCGGCGCCTGGGTGCTCGAGTCCATCAACGGCACACCCCCGCACGCACCGCCGCCGGCGATTCCGGCGCTGGTGGAGAACGTTCCCGGGAGCCGACCGCTGACCGTACGGGAACGCATGGAGAAGCATCGCGCGCAGCCCTCCTGCAACGCCTGCCACGGCATCATGGATCCGATGGGGCTGTCGCTGGAGAACTTCGATGCCATCGGGCAGTGGCGCGCGAAGGATTACGACACCGGCACACCGATCGATGCTTCCGGAAAGATGGCGAATGGCCTCCCCGTCAAAGGGCCGGACGATCTGCGCCGCGCGCTCATGGCGCGTCCGGAGCAGTTCGTGCAGACACTCACCCGCAACCTCATGGCGTATGCGCTGGGCCGGACGCTCGAGTATTACGATATGCCGACCGTGCGCAGCATCGTTCACGAGGCCGGCGGCAACGGCGATCGCTTCTCTTCCATTGTGATCGGCATCGTGGAGAGTCCGGCATTCCAGATGAAGCAGTTGCCAGGCGGCCCCGGAGCCGCGCAATCCGACGTGAAAGTCACCCAGGTATCGATCCAGCGCTGACAGCGCAGAGGGTCCTTATGATATTCGTTACCAAGAAACATCTGTCCCGCCGCACCGTCCTGCGCGGCATTGGCGCGGCAGTGTCACTGCCGTTGCTGGACGCCATGATCCCGGCGCGCACCGCGCTCGCCCAGACCGCCGCCGCCCCGAAGATGAAGCTGGCCTGCATCTACTTTCCGCACGGCGCGATCATGGATAAATGGACGCCGAGGGCCGTCGGCAGGGACTTCACGCTCTCGCCCATCCTCGAGCCCTTGGGCCCGTATCAGAAAGAACTCGTGATCGTCAGCAACCTCGGCAACAAGCCGGCCGAAAGCGCCGCGGTGCATGCCATTGTCCCCGGGACCTGGCTATCATGCGTGCATCCTCATGAGACGCAGGATCCTTACGGCGGCGTCACGATCGACCAGATCGCCGCGCAGCATATCGGGCAGGACACGCCCCTGCCCTCCTTGGAGGTGGCAACCGAACAGGACGGCGGCGGCGGGGTCTGCGATCGCGCCTACGGCTGCAGCTTCTCCGGAACGATTTCCTTCCGCACCCCCAGCACGCCGCTGCCGATGGAGTACAACCCCCGCATCCTGTTTCAGCGCCTGTTCGGACGCGGCGACACACCCGCCGAGCGCGCGGCGCTCGGCAAGCGTTACAACAGCGTGCTCGATCTGGTGGCTCGCGACGCCGAGTCAATGCGCCAGGAGCTGGGAGCGGCGGACCGGGCGGTGCTCAGCGACTATCTGGACAGCGTTCGCGAAGTCGAGCGGCGCGTGCAGAAAATGGAAGCCCAGGATCTGTCGCACCTGAAGCTACCCGCCGTGCCGCTGGGCATTCCTGAACAATTCCCGGAACAGCAGGCGCTGATGTTCGACATGATTGCCCTCGCCTTCCAGGCCAATCTGACGCATATCGCCACCATGACCATGGCGCACGAGGTCAGCAGCATGACCTATCCGTTCATCGGTGTGCCGGACTCGTTCCACCCGATCTCGCATCACCAGGGCGACCCGTCAAAGATAGAGAAGCTGATCAAGATCCAGACCTACCACACGACGAAGTTGGCGGCGTTTCTCAAGCGTCTCGCGGACACGCCCGACGGCGACGGCTCGCTTTACGATCACGCGATGATTCTGTACGGCAGCAACATGAGCAACAGCAACGCCCACGACCAGTATCCGCTGCCCACTGCGCTGGTGGGGGGCGCGTGCGGCAAGATCAAGGGCGGACAACATCTGCGCTATCCGGAGCACACGCCGCTCGCCAATCTGCTGCTGACCATGCTGCGACGGGCGGGCGTGTCGCAGGACAAACTGGGCGACAGCACCGGCGAAATCGTGGAGATTTGAATGAAGACCTGGATTGCGCTCGCGCTGATCGGCACCGCCACTGCGGTGCTCGCGGCCCAGAGCGGACCGTCGCTCGTTGATCTGGCGCAGAGCGGGCAAAGCGCCCAGGCGATCACGCTGATCGACCAGGGCGCGGATGTGAACGCCGCGTCGGATGACGGCACGACGGCACTGATCTGGGCGGTGCACCGAGACGATCGGCCGCTGATCGAGCGCCTGCTCAAGGCCCATGCCAACGTCAAGACACCGAACCAGTACGGCGCCACACCGTTGCTGGAAGCGGCGGCTTACGGCGATGCGGCTGTCATTGAAGCACTTCTCAAGGCAGGCGCGGACCCCGACACGGCCAATTCGGATGGCGAGACGGTGCTGATGGTCATCGCGCATACCAGCAATGTGAAAGCCGCCGACACCTTGCTCAAGTTTGGCGCGCACGTCGATGCGACCGAGAAGTTGCGCGGCCAGACCGCGTTGCATTTCGCCGCTGCCGAAGGCCAGGCGGCGATGGTGAAGGACCTGCTCGCTCATCGGGCCGACCCGAATGCGCGCACGACCATCAGTCGCGACCAGCGACAGGTCAGCGCGGAGCCGCGCGTCCAATGGCGCGCGCCGGGTGGCCTCACACCGCTGCTGTATGCGGCACGTCAAGGATGCCTGGAATGCGTGCAGAACCTGCTCAAGGGCCGTGCCGATGTCAATCTGAACGACCCAGACGGCATCTCGCCGCTGCTGATCGCGACGGAGAACTTCCACTTTGATACCGCCGTGTATCTGCTCACGTCCGGCGCCAATCCGAATCATTGGGACTGGTGGGGACGCACGCCGCTGTATGCCGCGGTGGATCTCAATACTCTGCCCTACGGGGGCAGAGCCGATCGACCCTCGCTCGACGATACGACCAGCCTGAAGATGATCGAGCTGTTGCTCAAGGCCGGTGCGAACCCGAACGCGCAACTGAAACTGTTTCCGCCCTTCCGCCAGATCGGTTCCGATCGCGGCGCGGATCAGATGCTGACGATCGGCACGACGCCGCTGATTCGTGCCGCCAAGGCGGGCGACACGGACGCCATCAAACTGCTGCTCGCGCACGGCGCGAAGCCCGATCTCGCCAATGCGTTAGGGATCACCCCGTTGATGGCCGCCGCGGGGCTCGGCTCCAACGAGATCGATACCCGCGGCAAGTACGTCACGCAGAAAAGCGCGAATGATTCGATCGATCTGCTCATCACCGCAGGTGCCGACATCAATGCCGTCGACAACGGCGGCCGCTCGGCGCTGCACGGTGCAGCGTATTGGGGCTGGGATGATGTCGTGAGGAATCTCGTCGGCCATCACGCCGACCTTGGTGTCAAGGATGCGCACGGCTTCACGCCGGTCGACACCGCAATGGGTCGCGCCGAGGGTCACGGCCGCGGCGGCGCAGGCAAGGTGGTCAACGAGGACACCGCGAAGCTGTTGCAACAGCTGATCGCGAGCGACACGAAGACGGCCGCGACTCCGCCCATCGTGCCGGCAAATCAGCTGCTGTAGCCTACTGGCGCGGCGAGCTGGCCCAAAGGAGAATTCTGATGCTACTTAAGCGCGCCGGTTCCCAACCCTCCGTGCGGGGCCCTGAGGAGTATTTCACGGGAACTGTTCGTATTGACCCACTACACGCGACTCCGCCGCCGGCGCGGGTCTCCTGCGCCTATGTCACCTTCGAACCCGGTGCGCGCTCGGCGTGGCATACCCATCCACTGGGTCAAATCCTGGTCGTGACCGGCGGGTGCGGTTGGACTCAATGTGAAGGCGAACCCATCGCCGAGATCCGCGCCGGCGATGTGATTTGGTGCCCGCCCGCTCACAGGCACTGGCACGGCGCCACGCCGACCACGGCGATGACCCATATTGCGATCCAGGAAGCACTCGACGGCAAGGCCGTCGAGTGGATGGAGAAGGTCAGCGATGCCCAGTACCTGGTGGGACCGCCCTGAGGCGGCCGCCTGTGTCAGGGCGTCGCCGTGTAGGGGATCAAGACGGTACCGATCTTGGCTGAGCCCGAATCGTTCGTGTAGGTGAATCCAAGCGACACAGTGCCGCTGTCGGGATTCGTGGGCTGGTAGCTGAGCGCAAGCTGACAGGCGGTCCCGGCGCTCACGCTCGAACAGGCAAATGTGCCAGCTGCGCTCCAGCCGGCCGGCAATGCGGACAGCCCCGAAGTCACCGACAATGCGGTCGCGGGGTTGCCATCGTCGGTGGCGAACGTAACGGTGACTGGCGTGCTCGTGCCGGTGGTCACAGTGAGCGAGCCCGGGCTCGGCGTACCGACGATGGTGTCGTCCGTCGTCGCCCGATACGGCACGTTGAGCGAGCCGCTCTTCGATTGGCCAGCATTGTTCAAGTAGGTATAGCGCAACGTCATCGTACCGTTGTCGGCCGCGGAGGGTGCGTAGGTGAGCGGCAGCTGGCACGTCGCCCCGCTGGCAACGCCGGCGCACGAGAAGGAGCTATCTGAACTCGCCCAACCCGCCGGCAGCGCCGCAAGATCGGTCGTCAACTGCAGCGCTGTGGCCGTGCGGGCATCGTCGGTCGTGAACGTGACGGCGAGGTTCGGGGAGACTTCTCCGACGATCGCATTGATCTGCCCTGACGGGGCGGCGGTCGCGACCACATTGTCGTTGGTCGTCGCAGCGTACGGAATGTTCAAGGAGCCGGTCGTATACACGCCCGCGGGAGTCGTATAGGCGTAGTTCAAACTCACCGTACCACTCGTCAATGCCGTGGGCGCGTAGGTGAGGACAAGCTGACAGCCGCTGCCGGTACTTACTGTGGCGCACATGAAGCTGCTCAGCGAGCCGCTCCAGCCTGCGGGCAGCGATGTCGGTGCCGACAACAGCGATAGGTTGGTCGCCGCTTGGCCGTCATCGGTGGTAAAGGTGACCGCAACCGGCTGGGTACCCATCTTCTGGACCGCATTGATCTGACCCGTCGGCGAGACGGTCGCGACCACCGTGCCGTCCGCGGTCGTGGAATACGGGAGATTGACAGCCCCGGTGCGCGCCGTGCCCGACGCATCCGTATAGCCGTACCCCAGGGTGAGTGTGCCGCTGCCCGCCGCCTTGGGAGCGTAGTTCAGGACCAGTTGGCAGCCGCTGCCGTTGCTGATGATGGCGCAGGAAAATCCGGGCGTCGTGGTGCTCCAGCCCGCGGGCAGGGAAGCCAGGCCGGACAGCGTCAGGCCGGTCGCCGCATTGCCATCGTCGGTCGTGAAATTGATGCTGACAGATTGAGCTCCGGTGCCGACCGCGGCGTTGATCTGACCGACCGGCGCCGGGGTTGCCACCACGTTATTGCTCACGGTGGCCGTGAACGGAATGCTGAGCGAGACGCCCGGTGGGCTGATGTTATCGCCAACGTATACGTAACTGATATTCAGCGTGCCGGTCTCGAGTGCCGTGGGTGCGTAGGTCAGTGTCAGGACGCAGTTATTGCCGGAGCCGGTCGCGGGACAGGCGAAGCTGCTCGGACCGCGCCAGTCGGGTGGCAGCGTCGTGTTCGACAGCGCAAGCCCGGACACCGGACGCCCATCCGCGGAAGTGAATGCAACCGTGATGGTCTGGGTCGCTCCCGGGGTCACCGACACCGTCCCGGCGACCGAGGGCGTTGCGTTCACGGCATCGACCGGTGGCGTGGGGATCGTGCCGGTGGTGAGTCCGACGGGGCCGCCGCTGCCGCTGACGCTGCTGACGGGCGGACCCGAGCTGGAAGCACTCAGGGTTGCCGACCCGATGCTGATGCTGGAACCCGACCCCGCATCGAAATTGCAGCCGGCCAGCAGCGATAGCGTGCTCAGGCCGAACACGGCGCGAAGGAAGATTGGCATGACCCCGACTCCCTGGAATGTACGGACTTCCAGTACGATCGGATGAAAGGTACAAGGTAATGCCGGATGCGACCTGCGAGGTTTCGTGACGCAGTTAACGACGCGCGAGCCTCAACGCATTACGTAATACGCACGCCTGAATAAGGAAAACCGGTCACTCGGTAACAGCGGTACCTCGAGGCGCATCGAGGGGCGGTTGCACCTGCGCCGAACCCGCGAGACGTTTCGGACCGATACTGCCGATGATCGGCACCTTCAAGGCGAGATGGCGCGGATCGATGCCGAATGTCAGGCCCAGCAGGTTCACTTCGACGCCCTCTTCCAGACCGATGGCGATGCCCGCAACGCCGAGCACGTTCAGCTGTGCACCCGTGCCACTCGGCAGTTTGGCAACAGGTAGCACCCCGAGATAGTCCTTACCGATCGCGGTGGGCGGCAGGTTGACGCGCAGCTCCGGCGCGGCGCGCAGTACGTGAGCGATGAAAGTGTTCGAGTTCGGGCCGGGCCACACATGGTATGTGTCCTTCCAGGGATAGCTCGCGACCGCGCCTTCGATGCGGTCGATCAGCGCATCGACGCCCGCGCCGCGCCGATCCGCGAGCAGCTGCGGCCGGTTGCCGAACCAGCGGCCGTCGGGGGGTCGATTGCTCACCATGACGGCGCTGCCCATGCGCCCCAGTCGCCAGCCGTTCACTTCGTACACCGTGAAAGCGCGCCCGCCACTGCGCTTCACGGCAATCCAAGGGTGCACGGCGAAGTAGCCGCGCCAGCTGAGCGCGCGCGCCGCATAGACCTGCACCACGGCCTCGCGAGTCGTGGCCGGATCAGGCGCGAGGCCGACGGGCTCGCGGCTGGCCGTGCGCCAGTCGGTGGCCGCGTCCGTGCGCGTCGCGTGCATGAAGAGCACCGCCGCGACCACGTAGAGGACCAGGCCAGCGGGGATGCAGAGGAGCCAGTGAGCCAGCGACATTGCCCGACCATGGGGGCGCCGTCGCGGCGGTACAAGCCCCCCAGGCCCCTCAATACCCGAATTTGTACTGAAGCTGCGCATAGACCTGCCGCGGATCGTTGTAGTGGAAACCGCCGAACGTGAGGCTGTTATCCACAAGCAGATGCCGATCGGTCACGTTCAGCACCGTCAACGAGGCGACCAGGCGCTTACCGAAAGACTTGCCGGCGCTCAGATTGATCTCCGCATGGCTCGGCAGATGACTCGGCGGTGCGTCGCCGTTCGAGAAACCCGAACCGTAATATACATCTATGGACGCAAAGACCTGCCAGGGCAGGTTCGCATCAAACCCCACGTTCAGGGTATTGCGCTGATCATGGTCCAGCGCGAACGCGTCCGCCGGCGGGGCGAAATCCGTGAGGCCGCCGTTGATGGCGCCGAAGCCATCCGCGGTCTGATTCGAGAAAGTGAGATGGGCCTGGCCGATGCTCCAGAACCGCGGCGAGCGCACTGTCAGTTCGTTGCCTTCGATCAAGGCACCATCGATAGTGAGCGGAATGAAGACATCCGAGTTGCCGATATTGTTGTGGTCGAAGAAATTTCGCGCTGCGGTGCGAAAGTGATCCATGTCGATGGACCAGCCCTGAAGCGGAATCGTCAGGCCGAACTGATATTCCTCGTCGCGCTCACCATGCAGCGGCAGGAAACCCAGATCACTGTTCCGTGCAAACTCGAGCAGCGGTCCGCTCAATGTCGTCAGCGGCGGAGCCTGGTAATACTTGCCCCAGAAGCCGCGCAGGATCCAGTTGACCTGCGGCAGCCGCACCGACACGCCGAGCCGCGGACTGGTCGCAGTCTCCGTGACATCGCCCTGGAAGTGAGTCTGGCGCACGCCGCCGGCAAACTGCAGCCACTCGGTGGGTTTGAAGGTGTCCTCAACGTATGCGGCCACCAGCGACCCGCTCGGACGCGAGGTCTGGTTCACCGGTGCATTGCTGCCGTCGTTGAACAGCACATTGAAAGTTTCGGTGTCGCGCTGGCCAAACCCCGTGACTCCGATCTGAATGTCATTGAGGCTGACGTGCCAGCGCAGGGTTTCCTGACCACCGATATAGGTCGAGGAGCGCTGATCGGTGGTGCTGATCGGAAAATCATCCGCCCCGCCATCGAGATCCGCGCGGTTCTGATGCACAAAGAACGATGTGGTAAGCGTGGCATCCTCGTTGAGCTTGCGGACCCAGGAGAGGATGCCGAAGGCATCGGCCTCCCGCTGCACGTCGTCGGCCATCTGGCCAGGAGCATTGGGGATGTCGTAGTTATCCTGCCTGGCGGAGAACACCAGGCGGATCTGATCATCGGCAGTCGCGTTGTAGATCAACGTGCCAAAGCCGCCTTCGCCGCTTTCGGCGTCATGAATGACTTGCGCCACCGGTGTCTGGATACCGAGCTCGCTGCGATTGCCGTTCACGCTTGCGAAATAGGCGAAATCATCCGTGTGACTGGCCACACTCGCATAGTCATTGGTCTGTCCGAAGTTGCCGCCACTCACGATGAGCTCAGCCTGGTTGTCGCCTTCAAAACCCGTGCGCGGCACTACGTTGAAAACGCCATAGGTGCGATCGCCCTGGTCGGCCGCATAGCTGCCGCGCTGCACTTCGAGGTAGTCAATGTCTTTCGGATCGAGCTGCGGCCCCAGATTGCTGGCAATGTTTGTATTCGGAATCTCGACCCCATCGATGGCCCAGGTGGTCTGATGACCGCCGCGCACGTGCAGCTGATCGTGGACCACGTACGCACCGGGGACAAAGTTCGTGATCATCGCGAGATTGTTGCTCTGATCGGCGCCCGGAGTGCGCGCGATGTCCTGGCGGCTGACAATTGTCGTGGGCGTCGCGGTGACGGGAACCGCCGTCTCGGCGGCCGCGGTGACCGTCACGGTCTGAAGTGCGGGCCCCGGGGTCAACTGCACATGGGCGACCGGCGAGGAGCCCGACGCGACCGTCACGGCCTGCGATGTTGTCGCAAAATCATCTCGGGTGACGGTAAGCACATAGTCACCGAGAGGCACCGTCATGAAGGCGAAGTCGCCCTGTGTGTCGCTGGTGGTGGTTTCTTGCCAGGTGGAGGTCGCCGACTTGAGTTGCACGCTGGCCTGCGCGATCGGCAGATGCTGCTCATCGTGAACTATGCCGCGAACGCTGCCCACATCCGCCGCCAGAAGCTGTGCAGGAGCGAAGCAGACGGCCAGCCATAGCAGCCGGCCCTTGAATACCGTGAACATTTGATTCTTCCCGTCGAACTGAGCCCATAGACAACGGCGTATGCAATGGGCTAGCCCGTTGCATACCTGACAGGCGCGTGCATCAAGCAGCGCCGGTTGCGTGGCAGGCTAGACGGGAGGTCCGCGCGCGGACTGCGCACGGAAAAGTGCTTCGTAGTAGCTGAGCTGCGGTGATGCGGCCGGTAACTGCACCAGCGGCTGCAGGGTCGCCGTGGATGAAGCAACCGCGAGTGGCGCCCCGAGCGCGGGGCTGGTCCCGAACAGACAGGTGCCGTGATCCTGATGGCTCCCGCCATGCCGGGTCGACATATCGAGACCGGCATCCATGGACATGTCTGGGGACATCTGCATGGCGTCGGATCCCGGCATCGGCGGCACCGGCGCATAGCTGTCGCATAGCACCAGTTGCACGGCATGCCCCGGACCGAACATGGGCATGAATCCGACCGGAACGAGCGAACGCAGCACCAAGGCCGGCAGCAGCCACGCCATCCACGCACGCGCACACTTTCGATTCATCCCACTCACGGACGGATACTGTGGGGTTCTTTGAGTGAAGTCAAAGAGCTACTGCGGCTGATGGTTCTTCTCGGCAGCCTTCTTCGCTGCCGCCTCTTCCGCTGCCTTCTTCTTGGATGCCGCCTCCTCGGCGACAGCTTGTTGCCTGTTGCGCTCGGCGGCCAAGTCAGCCTCTTGTTTGGATTGCGTCTCGGCTGCGGCTTGCTGTTGGCTGCGCTCGGCATTGGCGGCGGCGGTGGCCTTCTGGTTAGCCTCGGCAGCCGCTTCGGCCGCCTGCCTGGCCTGCGCCTCCCGCGCAGCCTGCTCCTCAGCGGCCTTCGCCTGCGCCACGCGCTGCTGCTCGATTTGCTGATGTTGCGCCGCAAGATCCGCAGACGCGGGTACGGGATGGGCCAGCTGCGGCGAGACCTCGGCACGGACCGATTGAGCTGCCGGCAGCGCTATGGAATGAGCCGCTGAGTAAGTCTCTAGCGGCCGCGTCGTCGCCGGCTGCGGCGCGAGCGTGCGGACCACGGGAGTCTGGGCAGCAGCGAGATGTGCCGCAGCCGGTACGTTCGTGTTCACGGCCACATGCGTCGCTACCGCACCGGCGGGCGCGATGATCGTCACATTGTTGATGGTCGTGTTGTCGATCACCGTATTGGTGCTCGTCGTATCGTGATTGTGGGTGACTCTCATGCCCGGCCTGATCAAGGGCGGAGCACCGATTACCACTGCGGACGGGCAGCCGACGAACGCCGGCACAATGAGTCCGGGCCGCGAGCCGGGCGGCGGCGGAATGAATACGCCCTCGGGTCCCGTCGGTGGCGGTCCGGCGATGACACCCGGGAGGACCACCGCAAGCGCGATGGCCGCGCCGGCGGCCGGCACCACAAACTCGACGCCGGGCCGCGCCCAGAAGCCGCCCACAAAGACGACGTGGCCGCCCCGGTGATCATAGTAAGGCTGCTGCCATCGGTAGCCGGGTCGCGGCGGTGCAGCCCAGCGACCGTGTACCCACACCCAACGGCCGTGCCAACCCCAATACCCTCCGGTCCAGAAATAGGTGGGCTGCGGTGGCGGCGGCGGGGGCTCGACCAGCATCGGCGGCGGCGCCCAATCGACCTCGATCGGCGGGGGCTGCGTATCAGGCTGATCTTCATAGATGCTGACGACCGGCTGCGGCTCGGGGGGTGTATAGGCTTCCTCGGCGCTATTCCCTTCGTCGCTCGCGGGCGGGACTTCGGGCGCGTTGGCTACCTGGTCGGCGGGTCCCGGGGGCGGTGCTGTCTGCGAGCTGCAGGCACAAAGCGCCATCGTGGCGATCAGCAACGAGAGCGATATTTTCACGGTGAGGTCCTTCGCGCCGGATAGTTACAGATTGTACAGCGATGACGCATCGCCATGAACGCCGAGTCCGCCACTAGCCTTGCAAATTGATTCCCGCCTTGGCGGCCAGCCAGCCGCTGAGCTGCGAAGCGTCCATGGCGCCCGCCTGCCGGGCCACCTCGACGCCATCGCGAAACAGAATCAGCGTCGGAATACTGCGTATGTTGAAACGCCCCGCGATTACAGGTTCTGCTTCAGTATCCAGCTTCGCGAAGCGGAGCTTCGCACTGAGCTTCCGGGACACCTGCTCGAAGAACGGCGCCATGGCGAGGCAAGGTCCGCACCAGGGGGCCCAGAAATCCACGACCAGGGGCAGGCTCGTGCCTCCGACCTGCCGGTCAAACGTGGCTGTTGTGAGCGCGATTGGCTTGCCATCCAAGAGCCCGGCATGACAGGTCGGACAGCGGGGACCTTCCCCCAGTCGCCCGGTCGGCACACGGACAATCGCACTGCACTGGTTGCAAACCAGATTGACAGACTCGTTCACGACAGGCTCCGATGCCACTCCTGGAGCAGCAATGGTGACGGCGCCGAAGGAAATCAAGGCCCGGCCGGTCGCGGCCTGTCAGCGCATGCCGCATCCATTGCAGGGCATGCGACACTCCTCAGGAGTGATGGCGTTGGTGACAATCACTCGATGACCGTTTCCCAATCGCCGCAGGCCGGGGCCCGCCACGCCCGTCATGCGGGGCTTCGCTACGGCTATGACCACGAGCCAGGCATCCGCCGTCGCCGGCGCGGTCGTGGCTTCGACTACTTTGACGTGCGCGGGCGACGCATCCTCCATACGGGGCTGATCGATCGCTGCCGCCGGCTCGCGGTGCCGCCGGCCTGGACGGACGTCTGGATCAGTCCCCGCGCCAACAGTCATATACAGGCGACGGGTCGTGATGCGCGCGGGCGCAAGCAATACCGCTACCACCTCGATTGGCGAGTGGAGCGCGATCGAACCAAGTTCGAGAACCTCAGTTCATTCGCCGACTGTCTGAGCGCAATCCGGGCACGCGTGCTCGTCGAGCTGGGACGTGACGAACTGGATCGCGACCGCGTCATCGCGGCAATCGTGCGCCTGCTGGATCGAACCGGGTTACGGGTGGGCAATGATAGCTATCTGCGCGAAAACCATACCAGCGGCCTGTCGACCATCTCGAAGAAGCATATCCACCTGCACGGCCGGGAGATCGAACTGGACTTCCCGGCCAAGGGCGGCAAGGTCTGGCACGGCTCGGTACTCGCTCCGCGGGTCGCGCGCGTGGTCGCGGAGTGTCAAGGCATTCCGGGCTATCGACTATTCAAATATCGAGATGCCGCGGGCAAAGCCCACGCAGTGGGGTCGGCGGAAATCAATCGCTGGTTGCACGAAGTTACCGGCAACGCGGAACTTACCGCCAAAGACTTCCGCACCTGGCATGCGTGTGCGCTCTTCATCGAAGGCGCGCTAGAGCCAAAACCGGATGGCAAGCCGGCCACGATTAAAGAGCTGCTGATGCGGGTGGCCAAGGAGCTCGGCAACACGCCGACCATATTGAAGAAGAGCTATATCCACCCGAACCTGCTCGATCTGTGGCACGAGGGAAGTTTCGCATCGCGCGCATGGCAGCACGTCACACGCCAACGGATACCGCGTCACTTCTCCCGAGCTGAAGCACTGTTCCGGCGCTGGCTGCGTACGCGTTATACGCCACGCTCAACTGGTTGACAGCACCGCGTTGCGCGGATGCGGTAGCGCTTGATTCAGCGCCTGCCGCGCCAATCCGTGTCTACGTCATATGCGGCGTTGCCGTATTTGATGCCCTGCCGAATAGATTTGATTTAGGCCTCAAACATTGCCGCTTTAGTTGAAGCTGCGAGATCTCAGTCGTCAGTCCATTTAACATAATTGTTTTAAAACGTCGGCGACTTTTACACTTGACGTTTTTTCTTTGCCAAGCGCTAGACCTTTGTTGATTTATCAGCAGAATCGATCCAAGCGAAACCGAGAGTGACTCTCAAACCTTGGATACGCACAAATTTTATAAAATCATGGGAAGGGAAAAAAAATGATTCAGCTGTCACGTCTACTTCAACTCACTGCGGGCATGGCCGCATTGGCCATTTCCGGCCAAGTGCTGGCCAATCCTTGTCCGCCGGGTGATCCGCCGACAAATTGTGCACCGCCTGTCGGCACTGCGGTGTTTGATCTTGCTACGGTCAACGGGGGCCTCATTCCCCACAGCTACACTGAGTACTCCGTGAATTTCATGGCACTTGGATCCACCACAGATCTTGCCTTTGCGATTCGCGAAGACCCGGCGTTTTTCTCGCTCGATGATGTCTCCGTCACTGCCCTTGGCGGTGGCCCGAATCTGGTGTCCGATGGCGACTTCAGCAATGCCACGTTGTCCCCGTGGACCTACGACAACAATTATGGCGTTAATGACGCCAACGGCGAGCTCCTGTCAGGGTGTGGAACGTCGGGCGGGAACTGCTTCTACGACGGAGCCGTTCAAGCCTATGACGGCATTGACCAGAACATCAGCACTGTGGCCGGCCAGCAGTACACTCTGTCCTTCTGGCTGACTGATAACAGTGGTCAGACCACGGCGCAGCAGCTCAGCACCAATGGCGACGTATCGAATCCGGGCGGCAACGGCATCGATGTGTTGGCCTATGCTGGCGTTGGTATCCCGGTCGAGGGTGGCCCCCCGCCCACCACCGGCGTCGCTCCAGAGATCGACCCCGCCTCGGCGATGAGCGCGCTCACGCTGTTGCTGGGCGGCTTGACCGTGCTTCGCGGCAGAAAGTCGACGACTAAGGCTTAATGGCGAGTCGCAGAAACGCGTAGGTCGGCTCAGTTCCAATTTGGGGCTGGGCCGACTGCCGCTCAGGCAGTGAACGCCTCCTTAACCGGAGGCGTTTTCATTTGTGCCGGGCAACTCGCTACTATGGCGCATGTTTCGATTCCTGCCGCTGCTGCTCGCCAATCTCAGACGTCGGACCACGCGTACGATCTTCACGCTGCTCTCGATTGCGGTCGCATTCCTGCTATACGGGTTGCTGGCGGCCGTCAAGAACGGCTTTGAGGCAAACGGCAATCTCGCAGGTGTCGACCGACTGGTCACGCTCGACAAGGTATCGATCGTGCAGCCGCTGCCGCTCAGCTACCTGCAACGCATTGCCGCCGTCCCCGGCGTCAAGCTAGTGACCCACTCCACGTGGTTCGGTGGCCACTATCAGAATGAACGCGGCGTCATCATCACTTACCCGGTGCCCCCGGAGAGCTATCTGGCGATGTATCCGGAGTTCGAGCTCCCGGAAGGCCAGAAGCAACGCTGGCTGCATGACCGAACCGGTGCGATCGTCGGGCGCGGGCTCGCTGACCAGTTTGGCTGGAAAGTCGGCGATCGCATCCCGCTGCGCTCCGACATCTACGCGCACGCTGACGGCAATTACACCTGGGAGTTCATGGTCGATGGCATCTATGACAATAAGGACCCCTCGGGCGATGTGAGCAGCGTGTTTTTCAGCTACGACTATCTGGACGAGGCACGCACCGTCGGCAAGGGCACGGTCGGCTGGTACATCGTGCGGCTTGCCGATTCCACGCAGTCGGCAAGGGTTGCCGCCGCCATCGATGCGTTGTTCACGAACTCATCGGCTGAGACCAAAACGGACAGTGAGAAGGCTTTCGTGCAGGGCTTTGCCAAGCAGACCGGTGACATCGGTGCAATCGTCACAGCAATCGGTATCGCGGTATTCTTCACGATGCTGCTGGTCAGCGCCAATACGATGGCGCAGTCGGTTCGCGAGCGCACTGGTGAGGTCGCGGTGTTGAAGACGCTCGGTTACAGCGACACCGCCGTCCTCGCACTCGTCATCGGCGAGTCGCTGCTGCTGACGGTGCTGGGCGGCGTGATCGGGATCGCCGCTGCAATGCTCGCCGTCGGTCGTCTCGGCCACGCGCTGAGCGAATATCTGTCCGCGTTCCTCCTGACGCCGCAGGCTCTGCTTCTGGGAGTCGTACTGATGCTCGGACTAGGGATTGTCGCGGGTGTGCTGCCGGCGACACGCGCAGCTCGACTGCGCATCGTTGACGGGCTGGCGGGTCGCTAGCCTATGCGGCCATCATCATGAAAGTCATCAGACAGGTACTCTCCGTCACCGCCATGAACCTGCGCGCACTGCCGCTGCGCGTAACCCCGTCGCTCGTTTCCGTAATCGGCATCGCCGGCGTCGTGCTCATCCTGGTCGCGCTGCTGTCGATCAGCGAGGGGTTTCGGCGCACCCTGGAGCTGTCGGGGTCCGATCGTGTCGCTATCGTCCTGCGCGGCAGCTCCTCCGCCGAGCTCACGAGCAATTTTTCGCAGGAGCAGGTGCAGATCATCGAGCAGGCGCCGGGGATTGCACGCGACTCCCGCGGACCCATCGTCTCCGCGGAACTGTATACGACGGTGGATCAGCCGATGCGCTCGACAGGCACCGCGGCCAACGCGCCCTTCCGGGGCATCGAGCCCGCTGGACCCCAGACCCGTGCGCATTTTCAGCTGATCGCCGGACGCATGTTTGCGACGGGGCGGTACGAGATCATCGTTGGCCGAAGTGCCGCTCAGACGCTGACCGGACTTGAGCTGGGACGCGTCGTGAAATGGGGCAACAACCAGTGGCGTATTGTCGGGGAGTTCGCCGACGGCGGCAGTGTCTCCGAGTCAGAGATCTGGACCGACGCCCACGTACTGCAGAGCGCCTACTCGCGCGGCGACACGTTTCAGACCGTGCGTGCGCTGCTCACGAGCGCGGCAAGCTTCAAAGGATTCAAGGAGGCTCTGACAAGCGATCCGCGCGTGAGCCTCACCGTGCTCACCGAACGCGAGTTCTACGCCGCGCAATCTGCTTTACTTTCGACCCTGATACGCGGCGCCGGCACTGTGCTCGGGCTGCTGATGGGTGTGGGGGCGGTGTTTGGTGCTCTCAACACCATGTACTCGGCCGTCGCCGCCCGTGGCACGGAGATTGCGACCCTGCGTGCGATGGGTTTCGGAGGACTGCCGGTCGCCGTTTCCGTCATCATCGAGGCACTGTTGCTGGGGTTGGTCGGCGGGGCGCTCGGCGCGCTGGTGGCCTACTGCGCTTTCGACGGTCTGCAGACATCGACCATCAACTATCAGAGCTTCACTCAAGTGAGTTTCGCCTTCAGCGTCACTCCGGTGCTGATCGTCACCGGAACCAGTTATGCCCTGCTGCTGGCGCTGATCGGCGGATTGTTTCCGGCGATCCACGCCGCACGCCGGCCTATCATTGCGGGCTTGCGCCAGGCCTGAATCTCTAACATCCGGGAATTACCGTGGCCTTCTTCGCTTATGGTAAAGACGGGAATTGGTATCGAGGAATGCTATAGTTCACGATAGATAACGCCGCTGCTGACCTTCAATAAATCGAACGATAAGGTCTGGAAGCGGAGGGAAACACCGATGGATGCCACCTCGAACGAGCCGTTTGAATCACTTTCGTCGGCGCAGAGTCCTCGTCAGACACCGGGACCGGCCGGCTTGATTGAGTACCGTGAGGGCCTGGAACCCATGCAGTTCTTGAATGCGCTTCGCGAAGAGTACGGCGATGTGGTGCGATATCAGAGCCGCTTCGGCCCGTGTTTCCTCTTCGCGCATCCGGAGCATGTGCAGGCGATCTTCCTCAGTCAGAACTATCGACGGGCCTCGCTCGTGAAGATGATCCTGGGCGAAGGGCTCCTTGCCAGTGACGGGCCGCTGTGGCGATCGCAGCGCCAGCTGATGCAACGTGATTTCCAGCCACGGTGCGTTGCGCCTTTCGTGTCGGTGATGCTCCGCGAGACGGAGCGCACCGCAAGCGAGTGGCGCCGGGCAGCCGTGTCTGGCGCCGATGTGGACGTAGCCGGCTCAATGACCCGACTCACGTTGCAGATCATCGTCGCCGCGTTGTTCAGCAGCGATCTGTCCGACGAGGAATCGGCGGATCTGTGCGCGGCGGTAACTCGGGTCGTCAACGCGCTGGGCAGGATCTCCTGGACCATTTTCGGCGCACCGATGAACTTCACGCCGGCGGGAACGGCTGAGTTCGCGGCAGCAAAAACGCTGATCGACAGGGTTTGCGCAGACATGATCGCTCGCCGCCGTCGGTTGGCTGTGGAACAGCGGCCACGTGATCTGCTCACCCTGTTGATCGAAGCTGTCGCCGACACCGGCACGCTCGATGAGCGGCAGCTTCGCGACGAGATGGTGACGATGTTGATAGGGGGCCATGAGACCACTGCTTTGGCGCTCGCCTGGACCTGGAAGTTGCTCGCCGAGCATCCGCAGGTGGACACGAAGTTGCGTCAGGAGGTCGACGCGGTTGTCACTGGCGACGCTGCGGCGACGATCTCCTTCGCCGGGCTTGCCTGGACACGTGCAGTTCTTAAGGAAACGATGAGGCTATACCCTCCCGTATGGCACGTTGCCCGGGTCGCCATGGACGAGGGTGTCATCGGCGGCTACGCCATTCCGCGCGGCGCATGCGTGCTTATCTCTGCCTGGATCACTCACCGCCACGACAGTTTCTGGGACGATCCCGAACGGTTCAACCCGGAACGATTCGCGAATGCCAACCAGCCCCATCATCCGGACGCCTATCTGCCTTTTGGCGGGGGCCGTCATACGTGTCTCGGTATGCACTTCGCCCTGCTGGAAGGGACGCTCATCCTGGGGCTGCTATCCAGGCGCTTTCGTCTGCATCCCATCAATGCGGGGGAGATCCGAGCCAATCCGGGCGTCACGTTGCGGCAATCCCCGGGTCTTCGCGCGCGGGTGGAGTTGCGCCGGGATGTGGAGGCGCGGCACATATGACGTTGGGTTATCAGGGCTTCGCGTTTGGCGAAAACTGGCCCTCTCTGGCAGCCGTGCTGCACGGGCGCGCGACCGAGAATGCCGACGATATTGCCTATACGTTCTTGGCCGATGGAGCCACCGATGCGACCTCGCTGACGTGGTCTGCACTTGACCGACGCGCGCGCGCGCTCGGTGCCTTACTGTGCGCGGACAATGCCCGCGGGCATCCGGTTCTGCTGGCCCTGCCCTCTGGTCTTGGATTCGTCGAATCCTTGTTTGCGTGTTGGTACGCCGGGGCTATCGCCGTACCGGTGAGCTTGCCACGTCACGCCCGACTCAGAAGTCGCCTCGACGCGATCGTTCACGACTCCGGCGCACAGTTTGCGATCGGGTCAATTCAAGAACGCCAACTCCTGCAAGCTGACCCGGGCGACGACACGCCGACCGCGCGATTGCGCTGGATAGACCCGGCCGCCGTTCTGGCCGACCCCGACCCTGCTCAATGGCCACCGTCCGCACCGGTGGCGACCCGCATTGCGCTCCTGCAGTACACGTCCGGCTCGACCGGCGCGCCCCGCGGCGTAGTCGTCACGCATGCCAACCTTATGCATAACAGTGGCCTGATAGCCGAGGCGTGTGGGCATCAGCGCGGAGAAGTCATCGCCGGTTGGCTGCCGCTGTTCCACGACATGGGGCTCATTGGCCTGATCGTTCAGGCCGTCGTGGCCGGTGCGCGCTGTGTGCTCATGCCGCCGGAGCGCTTCCTGATGCGGCCTTATCTTTGGCTAAGGATGATCTCCGACTACCGCGTCTGCTCCAGCCCGGCGCCAAACTTCGCGTACGACCTGTGTACAGAGAGAATCACCGTAGAGCAGAAGACGGCCCTCGATCTGTCTACCTGGCGAAACGCGCTCAACGGCTCGGAGCCAGTGAGATCCGGCACGATTGAGCGGTTCGCGGCAGCATTCGCGGCGTGCGGATTCCGTCGGAACGCTTTCTTCCCCTGTTACGGCCTGGCCGAGTCGACTCTTCTGGCGACGGGCCCGGGACCAGAGCGCCTAATCGTGCGCAGATCGGCGAGCGGTGCGCTCTTGGACGACAGCGAGCCGCACGGACACGTGGGGTGTGGCAGACCCTACGGGGATACACGGATGGTTATCGTCGATCCGGTTACGCGCACCGAAGTTCTTCCCGGCCGCATAGGCGAGATCTGGCTCGCGGGTGCGAGCATTGCCGACGGATACTGGAATCAGCCGCCGATCACCCGCGAGACCTTCGGCGGTGAGCGTGCCGGGGGCGATGCAGCGTCATGGTTGCGAACCGGAGACCTGGGGTTCTTCGCGGAGGGGCAGCTTTTCATCACCGCACGGCTGCGCGAACTCATTATCATTGCGGGCCGAAATCACGTTCCGATCGATATCGAGCGCACTGTCGAGTGCACCGATGCGGCCGTTGTTGCCGCGATCGCCTTCTCAAGTGAGATAGAGGGGCGCGAGCGGCTGGTCGTGGCAGCAGAGATCCGCAAGGGACGTAGCTCGGACAGCGGCGACGGTGAATCCCTTCGCCACCATATCCGCGCTGCCGTTGCCGCCGATCACGATGTTACGCCGTACGATATCGCGCTGCTGCGTCCCGGCGCCATACCTCGCACCTCGAGCGGGAAAGTAAGGCGTCACGCTGCGCGTGATGCGTATCTCGACGGCACGTTGCAAAGGTTGGAGAGCTCGAATCATGTCGTCAGTGCGACTTGAATCGCGCGGGACCGCCGTCGGTAGATCTCGTGCCGACATCGGCGCCTGGATCGGTGCGGAACTGGCTCGCGCCCTCAAAGTGGATCCACTGTCGATCGATGCTACCGCGCCGCTTTATATGCTGGGAGTCGATTCGCTTACGGCGATCACGCTGACGGGTCTTCTGGCTGAATGGCTGCAACGCGACATCCCGGTCACACTGATGTGGGACCACGGATCGATCGACGCCATTGCGCAGGCATTGGCAGATCCGGCAGCAATCGCGCCACCTTTTGGTGTCGTCCCGCTGCAGCCGCACGGCAACCGGCCTGCCCTCTTCTGCTTTCCCGGAACCAGTGGACATTGCGTGCACTTCGCGCCGCTCGCGGCAAGTCTCGGTCTTGATCAGCCTTGCTTCGGGTTGACGGCACCCGGAGCAGATGGGGAGCATCCTCCGCTTGAGAAGATCGAGGACATCGCTGCAGCGATTCTCCCGAAGATCAGGCTGGTGCAACCCAAAGGTCCATACCAGTTCGCGGGTTTTTCCTTCGGCGGCCTGCTCGCCTTCGAGGCCGCGCAACAGCTGAGGATGCAGGGCGACAAGGCGTCGGTGCTGGCGCTTTTCGACACGTTCACGCCCCAGGGACACATGTCGCGTCCGCGTTGGCAGAGGCTCGCGCTGCACGCCTATATCCTCACGATCCGCGCGGGACGAATCGAGCATGTCCGCAGGCATCTGCAGGGTCGCCGCGACCGGCTTCAGGCGGCCCGGGCGCGCGAGCGGCCTGCCACAACCGACATCGAGGCACGTGAGAAGATCCTGCTCGAACTCGAGCGGGTCCATCGTCGCGCCGCCCGGATGTACCGGCCACAGCAGTATGGCGAGGAGCTGCTGCTCTTTCGCGCCACCGAGCGCAGTGCGGAGATGGTGTTCTCCAGAGTTGAAAAGCAGACCAACGGATGGGGAGCACTCGCCGCGGAGCGTGTGCGGATCATCGATTTCCCGGGTACGCATACCAGCATTGTCGGACCGGCGAATGCCGCGAAAGCCGCTGAACTCCTGCGCCCCTATCTCGCCAACGATCCGACCGGCGCGGCCGCGCGGATTGATTCGATCAGCCGGAACTCCCATTAAAATTCCAAGCTTTGGCATTGGCTTGGCAGTGCAGCCGCGCAGAGTTGTCTGGTTCAGGGGTGACGCGAGTCCGTCGTACAATCTCGCGCAGAACAAGGCCAAATAGGGGGCATGTCGATGCAAACGCCGCCACTGGAACGCCGTGGAGTCAGAATCGGGCTGTATTTCTTTGGTTTTTTTGGCGGCCTCGTCTATGCGCTACAGATGGTTCCGGCACTGCTGGGACACCGCATGGATCAACACATCGCGCCCGGCGTGGCGGCCGTGAGCCTCGCTTATGGCTACTGCCTTTGGGTCCACCGAGGCCGAAAAGGTTGGGAAGGGGCGCTCGCGGGACTCGGTGTGTTTCTGGTCATCTGGGGAGCGGGCACATTGATCAGCGGCAGAAACCCGACTCACTGAAGTGAACTCATCTGGCGCGGCAAGTACTCCAACACTTGGCCTGCTGGCGCCAGTTGATTCTTTCATACCGCCCGAGGCGAACATTCTCTATCCCCGCGTGGTTCGCTTTCAGGGCGTAAGCCTTGGGCTTGCACGAATGACGCCCGAGGGATACGACCAGGTCATTGATCGCATCGCACCAATGGCCAAGATGCTGGCTCGGGGAGGTGCGGCGGCGATCACACTGATGGGCACTTCGCTGAGCTTTTACATGGGTGCGGCTTTCAACCGAGAACTAACGCAGCGCATTGCGCAAGCGAGTGGTCTCCCGGCCGTGACGATGAGTACGGCGGTGATCGAGGGCCTGCGGAACGTTGGGGGCAAGCGACTGGCTGTCGCCACGGCGTACAACGAAGAAGTGAATCGCAGACTTCAGGCCTTTCTAATCGAAGAAGGCTTCGAAGTGCTGGCGATACGGGGCCTGGGCGTGGAGCGCGTCGAAGACATCCATAGCGTCACCCGTGATGGTCTTTTTCAATTCAGCACCGAGGTATTCGAAGCAGCCGATGGAGCCGATGCGATGCTCGTTTCCTGCGGCGGACTGCATACCCTCGAATTGCTCGAGCCTCTCGAGCGCCGTTGCAAGGTACCGGTGGTATCGAGTCTTCCGCACGCACTTCGCGCCGGCGTGCGCCTGCTTGGCTTGAGCGGCCAGGTGCAAGGTTATGGCACCTTGCTGTCGCAGCGGGGCATGTGAGGTGCAGGGAGCCAGGGTGGGCCACCGAACAGATAGCCGGGCGCTGATCCGTCAGAGTAAGCCCTTGCGACCGAGATGCGGGGGTAATGCGGGTGCCAGATTCGATGCGAACCACGAAGGGCAATCAATTGCTCGCGGCACTGCCACCGGCGCTGCAGCGCCGCTTGCTGGGACGCTTCGAACCCGTCGAACTTCGTCTGGAGCAGGTCCTGTGTACGTCCGGCAAGCTCATGCGCCACGTCTACTTCCCCACCGACAGTTTCGTGTCCCTCATTGCGCCGCTGCGGGGGCATATTGGCCTTGAAGTGGGACTCGTGGGTGACGAAGGCATGGTGGGGACTTCGCTTATTCTGGGTATCGAGACAGCGCCGGTGCACGCAATGGTGCAGGGCGCCGGCACGGCTTGGAGAATGGATTCGGCGGGGCTTCTCAAGGAACTCGATCGCAGTCCGCCTTTACGGCAACTCCTGAATCGTTACCTGTACGTCACCCTCACGCAACTTTCGCAGACTGCCGCCTGCACCCGATTCCACCTCGTGGAGGCGCGGCTCGCCCGCTGGCTGCTGATGACGCGCGACCGGGCGCACACCGATGAGTTCTATATTACCCATGCGTTCCTATCGCTAATGCTGGGCGTGCGTCGCGCCGGCATCACCCGCGCGGCGGTCGCACTGCGCAAACGCAACCTGATCCACTACAGTCGTGGCTTGCTCACGGTGATCGATGGCGAGGGCCTGGAGCAGGTCGCCTGCAGCTGCTACGTGACGCTCAAGAAAGACTATTCCCAAGTATTGGGGCGCCTCGCGTAGGCATCAGCTGCGCTGCAGACTTGCAAGCAGTGCGGCGATTTTCATGGTTGCAAGCGTCGAAAACGTGTCTGAAACAGCGTACGGCAGGATGATCCAGTCGTTGAATCGCATCGCGCCACAGGTGTACACGACATTGGGCACATAGCCCTCACGATCCGGGGCCTCCGGCCGCACCAACGGCTCGCGGGAGCGCGCCAGAACCCTGGTCGGATCCGCCTTATCGAGCAGGACGGCGCCAATGGAATACCTGCGCACCGGGCCGACACCATGGGTAAAAAGCAACCAGCCTTCATCCAGTTCGATGGGCGAGCCGCAGTTGCCGATCTGCACGAATTCCCAGGGGAATTCCGGCTTCAGGATCATCTGGCCGCCGCTCCAGGAATACAGATCTTTCGAGTAGATGAGATATAGATTCTCGTTGTCCTGGCGCCCGATCATGGCGTAATGGCCGCCGATCCTGCGCGGAAACAGCGCCATACCTTTGTTTTGGGTCGCGCTCCCGCTCATCTGGAACATGCGGAACGTCACGAAGTCGCGAGTCTCCAGCAGTTCCGAGCGGATATCGCGGCCGGTGTAGGCGGTATAGGTTGCATAGTAGGTGCGTGCGCCTTCGTCATAAAATTCCACAAAGCGCGCATCCTCGATGCCATTCGACTGCGAGGGCAGCACCGGAAAAATTACCCGTTCGCTGAGGTCCTCCTCGAGCCTGAAAGTCAGCTCTGCCCGGTCCGCGCCCGGAGCCAATGGCGTGCACAGTCGCGGAATAGAGGCCAGACGTGCGGGCGGATCGACACTGACGCTGCCGTCCAAGGAAATGACACCGGACCGAAAGGTCAGCGACGATATATGTCCCTCGCCGACCGCGCGCAAGCTCAGAATGAACCGGCGATCGCCGCTCGGCACACCCGATTGATCCGGGTGAGTCACGATGCTCGGATTGAACAGCGCCGCAGCTTCGAAGGAATACTCGTGCAGGAAGTAGGCCCCAATGAGTCGGCGCTGGTCCTGGGTGAAGGATGGATGAGCGGACAAGGCCACGCCCATCTCATCCGCCCGCGCTTCGAAGATCTCGAGCAGATTGCGGTGACGGCCCCGGAAGTTCTCCAGCACATCTGCCAACTGGCTGGCCACAGTCGCCGCATCGAGCGCCAGGACGCGATCGACAATGTGATTGGCGCGCGTGCGATCGGTTGAATTGAAGTCGCGCGGCTCGGCTACCGGCTTGAAGGGGCGCACCACGACCCGCGCCGAATCCGGACGCAGATGAAGTGGCTGTCTATTGAAAAATGTGTTCTGTGTCAAGATGCCTCGATCGCGGCTTAAGCTCAATAACATTTGAGGCTGCAGTGCCAGCCACGGCTCCGGCATCGCACGTCTGCCCCACGAATCGACTCAGCTGGCGGATTTGCGCAAGTCCGAGCAGATAGGAGACTACGGATTCGCCCCCGCGGTTCTCATTGGCGCGGCCTGGATGCAAACCATCGCAACAGCTCCCCGTTTCCAGATCGATCAGGGAGATCGACAGGTCGTTGCCGCCCAGGAACCATTCGAATACCCGCAGCGCATGGGCACGCCATATGGGGTCGCCGTGCCCATGCCACGCCGCGAGACACGCCGCAATCGACGCGGTCGCTTCCAGCGGTTGCTGGTCAAACGCGTGCGGTGGTTGGCGCCGATTACCGAAGCTTTGTGAGCCAACCGGCCGGAATACGCCACTCGGCGCCGTTTGCAGTGCCATGAGCCAGCGCAGCGACCTGAGCCCAGCCGCAAGGTAGCTTTGCCGACCTGTGGATACCCCGGTCGCGATCAAGGCCTGCGGGAGTCGGGCGTTATCGTAGGCAAGACCGTCCTCGAACCAGACCCAATCCCCACTCTCCACCGTGCTCAGCAGTGCCATCAGTTTACCGGCCAGACAATGCTGCAGTTCTACGCTTCGGGCATCGAGTGGCTCCGCAAATCGAATGGCCTCGAGCCCCAATAGCGTAAACGCCCAGGCCCGCGGGGAGCTAAAGTCCCGTACCGGCTGCGCGGCCTCCGCAAACAGGTCCTTAGCCCAGGACCTCCGCGAGGCTCGGGCATCGCTGCGGGCGCACACCCCGAGGGCCCACAGCGTTCGGCCATGACTATCCTCAGAACCACTGTCTTCGAGCCAGTGACGATCGAATCCCATGAAATTTCGAAAGCGCCTCGTCGCAGGGTTCCAGGCGTGCTGAACAAAGGCCGCGAGCCGCGCGGTCAGTCCCTCTGACAATGGCTGCTCCCCGGAGTCGTTCAGGGCGCAGGCCAACAGCAGCGCGCGAGCGTTGTCGTCCACGCAATAGCCATGAGACCGGTCGGGTACCGATTGAATGGCATGCTGCAAGAGTCCCGTGTCGTCACACATGGACAAGAAATGAATCAAGCACATGTCCGGCGCAACCCGACTAGCGCCCGAGGGAGAGGTCGTACCCAAGCGATGCGGATTGCTTTCGTGAATTTCCATTGCCCGTGAAAATTCCCGCATGTAGCGATCGCCAATGCGCGGCCAGGTCATGGGGCGACTGTACTCGTAGGCATCCCGGCACAACTGATGTCGGCGTGGGTCATCGGTCAGCAATGCCGCGATCTCACGGCCGGTGGCGCTGGAGTCACCGAAGGGCACAAGAATTCCTCGACCGTCTGCCAGCAGCTCCCGCGCATGCCAATACGGAGTCGAGACCACGGGCCGGCCGACACCGAAACTGTAGGCCAGAGTGCCGGAGGTCATCTGCGCTTCATTTAAATAAGGTGTGACGTACACGTCACACATCGAGATGAAGTCCACGAGCGTCGCTCGATCCACGAACTGGTCGAGAAACACCACATGCTCTTCGATGCCCAATTGCCGCGTCCGCTCTCGCAGACGACTCCGATAAGCCTCGCCCTCGCGTCGCACAAGATTGGGATGCGTTGCCCCCAGCACGACATACACGGCATCCGGACGGCTGCGCAATATCTCCGGCATGGCGTCGATCATGATCTCAATGCCCTTATTCGGGGAGATCAGACCGAAGGTCAGAATCACGGCGCGTCCGGCGAAGCCACGGCCCAGCTTTGGTGCACCGGAGTCCCCGAAGGCGCAGTCCGGAATGCCGTGCGGGATGACGCGTATCTTCTCCGGCGGCACGTCATAGACACTTCTCAGCAGTTCGCGGCCCTTCTCAGCCATGACGATCATTGTGGTCGAGACATCCACAATTTCGCCCAGTACGCGACGCTGAACGGGGCTTGGCTCGGCGAGCACAGTGTGCAGCGTCGTCACGACCGGCATGCTGAGCTGCCTCAGCAGCGAGAGGACGTGGCTGCCCGCCTCACCACCAAATATTCCAAACTCGTGCTGCAGAGATACGACGTCATACTGCCCGGCGTTCAAGAACCGCGCGGCTGAGTGGTAGTCCTCCTGCACCTGCTCACGGATCTGACAGCCGACACTGCGCGGGTACTCATAGTCGTGGCCTTCATCGTTTATCGCAACGATAAGGGTCTCTGGCGTCCCCGCGGAAGCTGCTACGGCCAGCTGCAGGTCGGTGGTGAACGTCGCAATTCCGCAACGGCGCGGAAGTGAATTGCCAATGAACGCAATACGATGCGGCGGGCTCAGGTGCGTCTGCCCGGGACGAACGTATACGAACTCACTAGTCCTTGGCGCCACAATACGATGAGGATGACAGCAATCGTTCCGAGCACTGAGTTTTCCTATGGGTTTGTTGAAATCCGCCAGCATACCGGTCGGCCTGCACGCGCCGGATCGCCTGCCGCTACGGATGCATTGCCGGTCATCGTGTTGGTCGCAGCGACGCTACTAACTCGTTAATAAACACCGGCTTAACGTGCCACCGATCATCAGCACCCGATCCTTTAAGCATCTACCGGGCGAACTGTTTTGTCTGTTCGGGAGCGCACCGAACTAATGGCATTTCCCCGTGACCCATCCCGGCCCGTCTGTACGCCAAAGCACATAGCATCACGAGCGATTGCGGGGACGCGCGAGGATGTTTCGGTCGCGATGCTGTGTACGCTAGCGTACGCGACTTCAATTAGAGGACTACACTCCCCCATAACGTATTCCAGCAGCTGATATTCGCCAGGCTCCCAAATGCCAGATTCCGATCCAGAACCGCAGCAGAATTGGCTGCTGGCCGCATTCCCAGCTCCGGAGCGAGAGCGACTGTTGCTTCACATGACTCTCGTGCCGATGCCGCTGGGCAAGGTCTTGTACGAGTCGGGAGATCAGCTGCGCTACGTCTACTTTCCAACCAACTGCATTGTTTCGCTGTTGTACGTGCTCGCAGACGGAGCCTCGGCGGAGATTTCGGTCGTAGGCAATGAAGGTTTGATCGGCATCGCGTTATTCATGGGTGGTGAAAGCACCCCGAGCCGGGCCATCGTGCAAAGCGCGGGATTCGCCTATCGTCTGGACGGGCAGCTGCTCAAGGATGAATTTCACCGCAACGGAGAAGTGCAACTGCTGCTGCTGCGGTACACGCAGGCCCTGATTACCCAGATGGCGCAGACCGCGGTTTGCAATCGCCACCACTCGGTGGACCAGCAACTGTGTCGTTGGCTGTTACTGTCGCTCGACCGGCTCGCATCCAATCAGCTGGTCATGACCCAGGAGCTTATCGCCAACATGTTGGGTGTCCGGCGCGAGGGGGTAACCGAAGCCGCCGGCAAACTGGATAAGCTGGGCATCATCAGCTACTCCCGCGGACGTATCACGGTTTTGGACCGATCGAAGCTCGAGGAGCGTTGCTGCGAATGTTATGCCGTGGTCAAGAAGGAGAGCGATCGCCTTCTGCCGCGGCCCGCAAACGGCCCCCGAAAAGCGTAGGCGAAGTCTCCACCCTTCCGTGCCGATCTGGATCGCTTCCGTCTCGTCATGGAGGTGATCGATCAGCCGCCGAAACTCCTCTATGCGTGACACCGTACAGTCCAGAGGTTAGCGTTCCGGTTATCGTGGACGACCTCGCAGCGCACGATAAGCCCGCTCATGTTGGATTGGAAACCGGATCTTTTGACCCGGCCGGTATGCTCCCGCCACCGTCAACGGTAACCCGTGCCCTCGAAAGTCACGGCTCGGTGCTGTCAGTCCGTGGCAGCGTTATTGACGTCCACTTTGATCACAACCTACCGCCCATCAACAATCTCCTTCGCGCGGGCGAAGGGAAGCAGGTCCTGATCGAAGTCTGGGCGCAGCTCGGCCCGGAGCGCGTCCGCGGCATTGCCATGACTTCACCGCAGGGGCTGTCGCGAGGCGCCAGAGTCGAAGATACCGGCGGGCCGCTCAAGGTTCCGGTCGGCAAGGCGATTCGATCCAGAATGTTCAACGTGTTCGGTGACACGATCGATGGTGGCGGGGCCCTCGCTGAGGTCGACTACCGCTCCATACACCGTTCACCGCCGGCGCTTTCGGAGCGAACCACCCACAGCGAGATCTTCGAGACCGGTATCAAGGCCATTGATGTGCTGATGCCGCTCGAGCGCGGAGGCAAAGCGGGCCTGTTCGGCGGCGCCGGGGTAGGTAAGACCGTTCTGCTGACCGAGATGATCCATAACATGATTGGCCATCATGATGGCGTCAGCCTGTTTTGCGGCATTGGCGAGCGCTGCCGCGAAGGTGAAGAGCTGTATCGCGAGATGCAGAAAGCCGGTGTCCTGCCCAACATGGTGATGGTCTTCGCGCAAATGAACGAACTGCCGGGCAGTCGCTTTCGGGTGGGTCACGCCGCGCTGACGATGGCTGAGTATTTTCGAGACAGTGAGCATCGCGACGTGCTGCTGCTGGTCGACAACATCTTCCGCTTTGTCCAGGCAGGCTCGGAAGTCTCCGGGCTCATGGGGCGCATGCCCTCCAGGCTGGGATACCAGCCCACGATGGGCACTGAGCTCGCCGCGCTCGAGGAGCGTATTGCGAACACCAAAGGCGGTGCCATCACAGCCATTCAGGCCGTCTATGTACCGGCTGACGACTTCACCGACCCGGCCGCGGTGCACATTTTCTCGCATCTCTCCGCGACCGTGGTGCTCTCGCGTCAGCGGGCCAGTGCCGGGCTCTTTCCGGCGGTGGATCCATTGCAGTCGGGATCCAAGATGCTGACGCCCGGAATTGCTGGCGACCGGCACTACCGTCTCGCCCAGGAGATTCGCCGCACTTTTGCGCAGTACGCACAGCTCAAGGACATCATCGCCATGCTCGGCATCGAGCAACTCTCACAGGAGGATCGAAACGTGGTGGGACGGGCCCGGCGCCTGGAGCGATTCCTGACGCAGCCGTTTTTTGCGACCACGCAGTTCAGCGGCCTGCCCGGCAAGACGGTCAGTCTTCAGGATGCCTTGGGAGGCTGCGAGCGGATACTGCACGATGAATTCAAGGACATTCCTGAAGAATCCCTGTACATGATCGGCACGATCGACGAAGTCAAACGGGCAGCGCATGGTGCTTAAGATACTTGTGCCCTCCGGTACCTTCGCGAGCATCGCAAACGTTGATCGAATCGTGGTGATGACGCCCACGGGCAGTTTCGGCCTTCTGCCCCACCGACTCGATTGCGCCGCCGTCCTTTCGCCCGGTCTGCTGACCTACTCGACCACGGGCGCTGAAGAAGTCCATCTCGCAGTCGATACCGGGGTTCTCGTCAAGACTGGCGCCGAAGTCGTGGTGTGCGTGCGCCGGGCAATCCCTGGTGCCGACCTGGGCCGACTGCGCCAAGCCGTGGAGGATGAGCTCACAAGACTGAGCGCACAGGAGAGCTTGAGCCGCAGGACACTGGCGCACATGGAGAGTGGTCTGATCCGCGCGTTCGTCGAGTTGCAACGTGCCTGACCCCGACGACATGTCCGCCGCCGACCGGTCGCTTAGTCGCTCTGTGGGTACACAGGAAGACCGAAAGCTGCACGCCCGTCTTGTTGGCTCATCCGTCTGGACGGGCCTGGGCATGTTGGGTCTCATCGGCTGGTCGATTTGTCTGCCGACGCTGCTTGGGGCCTGGCTCGGCCGATGGCTGGATGAGCGTCACCCCGGCAAGCATGCCTGGACGCTGGCGCTACTCATCGCCGGGTTATGCCTCGGGTGCGCGAATGCCGCGCGCTGGGTCGGCAGGGAACAGCGGGCGATCCGACGCGGCCAGGAGGAGTAAGGATGACCGAGATTGGCCACATCGCCGAGGCCGTCCCAGCCGGGGTGGTTTTGGGGGCAGTCTTCTTCGGCGGCCTCTGGTGGACCGTGAGTCGTGCCCTGACCGCAGCGGTTCCGGCGGTATGGTTCGGGCTTAGCGCACTTTTGCGAATGGCGATTGTGCTTACAGGCCTCTATTGTTTCGCGCGCCTGGGTTTGCCAAGTCTGATCGCCTGTCTGTGCGGAGTGCTTGCTGCCCGCGGTGCTGTCAGGCACCTCATTCGCGCGGTTGGTTGAGCCGACATGCGCATTACTCCTGATCAACTCATCCTGTGGCAAGTCGGATTCGTCAAGCTCAACGCGACCATTGCCACAACGTGGGGCTTGATGCTGCTGCTGACCCTTGGTGCCCACCTCGTCACCCGCAAGCTGACGAGCGACATCATCACATCGCGTTGGCAGGCGGCGCTCGAAATCCTCATCACCGGCATCGACGAGCAGATCAGAGAGGTCGGGTTATCGGTGCCAGCGCAGTACGTCGCTTTTATCGGCACCCTATTCATCTTCATTGCCACAGCGAATCTGTTGACGATCGTGTCAGGGTACGAGCCTCCGACCAGCTCGCTCTCTACAACGGCGGCACTCGCCGTGTGCGTGTTCGTTGCGGTACCGTTTTTTGGAATCGCGCGGCGCGGCTGGCGTCGCTATCTGAAGTCCTACCTGGAACCAACGGTAATCATGTTGCCCTTCAATCTCATCAGCGAGCTGTCGCGCACGCTGGCGCTCGCGGTCCGCCTTTTTGGCAACATGATGAGCGGAACGATGATCATCGCCATTCTGCTGACTATCACGCCGTTCATCTTTCCTGTGGCAATGACCCTGCTCGGACTACTGACCGGCATGGTACAGGCCTACATCTTCAGCATCCTCGCGACGGTCTACATTGCCGCCGCCACCGGGGATAACGATCATTAATCAATCGAATCGAGGAATCCCATGGACAGTATGACCCTGATCGCCGTCGCCTCTACCGTCACGGCCGGGATTACCATCGGCGTGGGCTGCTTTGGACCGGCCATGGGCCAGGGACGCGCCGTCTCCACCGCCCTGAGCGCCATAGCGCAGCAACCGGACGCCGCGCCGACCATCACGCGCACGCTGTTCGTAGGCCTCGCGATGATCGAGTCAATGGCCATCTACTGCTTCGTGGTCTCGATGATCCTGCTGTTCGCGAATCCATTCTGGAACCATGCCATCGCGGCTGCCGGAAAGTAGATCGTGCTTATAGACTGGTTTACCGTCTGTGCCCAGGCGCTCAATTTCCTGATACTGGTGTGGCTGCTGCGGCGTTACCTCTATAGACCCGTGTTGGCGGCCATCGATGCGCGCGAGAAGAAGGTCACGGCAAGAATCAAGGACGCCGAGACGCAGGAAACAAAGGCACAAGCCTCAAGCGAGGAGCTTCGCAAACGCAATGAGGCGTTCGATCGTGAACGGGATGGCCTGATGCGCAAGACGACGGAGGACTGCACGGCGGAACGCCAACGCATCATCGAGACGGCTCGACAGGACGCCGCACTGCTGCGCGTCAAATTGACACAATCACTGGCCTCTGAACGTGAGGAGCTCGGACGCCAGCTATCCGTACGCGCCCAGGCCGAGGTCTTCGCGCTGAGCCGAAAGGCCTTATCCGAACTTGCCGGGGCAAGTCTGGAGGACCAGATGGTCGATGTGCTCATTGAGCGTCTGCGGGCGATGCTGGATGAGCAGAAGCAAGAGTTGGTCAGGGCGACCGCCGCCGGCGTCGTTTTGGTCCGCGGCGCTCACGATCCGTCCGAGGCTGGGCGTACGAAGCTAGAGGCTGCGATTCATGAGTGTCTCGGCGTGAATATCGTGGTCCGTTTTGAGACTGCGCCTGAGTTGGTTTGCGGATTTGAGCTTTCGGCAGACGGGGTCAAGCTCGCCTGGAGCGTTGCCGACTATCTGTCGACCCTTGCGCAAGACACGGCTGCCCTCGCCTCGGAACTGACCGCGGCCCCGTCAGCACCGCCGGTGCCCGCGCCAGCGGAGGCAGCGCATGCCGACTGATACGCTGTTTCCCGATCTCGACCTGGCATTCACCACCCTGCGGCAGGCGCGCGAAGCCTTTGTACCGAAGCTCTCGACCCGCGAGATTGGCAGGATTACGTCGGTCTCGACAGGTATCGCGACGGTCTCGGGGTTGGCAGGTGCGGGATTTGAAGAACTCATTCAGTTTCCCGGCGAACTGTCGGGCATCGCGTTCAATATGGACGAGGATGAAATCGGTGTCGTGCTGTTGGGAGACTACGCGCACCTTCAGGCCGGTGACGAAGTCACCCGGACGGGTCGAGTCATGGATGTGGGCGTCGGAGAGACGCTTCTCGGGCGCGTCATCGACCCGCTCGGCCGACCGCTCGATGACCTGGGTGCGATGACCTGTCGGCAGCGCCTTCCCATCGAGCGTGAAGCCAAGCCCATCATGGATCGATCCCCGGTTACGGTACCACTGCAGACTGGGATCAAGGTGATCGATGCGCTGGTACCGATCGGACGCGGTCAGCGGGAACTGATTCTGGGGGATCGCCAGACCGGAAAGACCGCGATCGCCCTCGACACTATTCTTAACCAGCGCCAAGAGAACGTCATCTGCATCTACGTCGCCATGGGCCAACGCGCCTCCGCAGTCGCGAAAGCGGTGGCGGATCTGCGAGCCCACGGAGCAATGCCCTACACCATAGTCATGGTGAGCGCTGGCAATGATGCTCCGGGGCTGACCTATATTGCTCCTTATGCAGCCACCAGCATCGCGGAGCACTTCATGGAATCCGGCCGCGACGTGCTGGTCGTCTACGACGACCTCACACAGCACGCGCGTGCGTACCGTGAGATCTCACTATTGCTGCGCCGACCTCCGGGCAGAGAGGCGTTTCCGGGCGATATCTTTTACGTTCATTCGCGCCTGCTGGAGCGTTCCACACACTTGCGGCAGGAGCTCGGAGGGGGCTCCCTCACCGCCCTGCCCATTATCGAGACCGAAGCCCAGGACATCGCCGCCTACATTCCAACCAACCTCATTTCCATCACCGATGGCCAGCTATATCTGTCGCCCACCCTGTTCGAGCTCGGAATCCTGCCGGCCATTGATGTGGCCAGATCCGTATCCCGGGTCGGAAGTGCCGCGCAGCGAGCGCCCTATCGCACGGTCGCGGGCAAGCTGAAGCTGGCGTACTCCCAGTTCGAGGAGCTGGAGGCCTTTTCACGTTTCGGCACTCGACTCGACGAGCACACGCGGCAGGTAATCGGTCACGGCCAACGGATTCGTGCGTGCCTCGGACAATCGCAATTCTCGGCCGTTCCCGTACTCGAACAGATCGTGCTGCTGCAGTCGCTGACGGGTGGACTGCTGGATGCGATTCCGCTCGAACGCATGGTCGCAGCAGAAGCTGCGCTGCGTGCAGCGGTCGCGCAGCTGCCCGACAGCTTGCGGCAGCGCTGCCTGATCGACGCTGAGTTGGCTGCGGCGGACAGTACTGCCGTGATGCAGACGGTGGCGGCCGCTCTCGCTCCATTCAAGCAGTGAGCGATTCGCTCGACAGCCTGCGCCGCAAGCTCAGCGGAGCCGAGCAACTCGGCTCGGTGGTGCGCGCAATGAAGGCAATCTCGGCCTCATCCATCGCGGAGTTTGAGAAGGCCGTCGAAGCGCTCGGCCAATATCAGCATGCGGTCGAACTTGGCTTGCGCCTATGTTTGGACGATCGGCACCCGGCCGTAACGCGGCCAATCACTGGCGTGGATAGACCGACGGGCGCCTTGATCTTCGGTACGGATCAAGGACTGGTGGGACGCTTTAACGAGGTTATCGCGGACCTCGCAGGTGAAACATTGGGGAAGCTTGCCGGACCCAAAACGGTCTGGACGGTCGGCGAACGAGTGTGTCCGTCGCTCGAGGCGGCAGGCCTGACCGTCAAGAAGCGATTCGGGGTGCCAAGTTCGGTCGCCGCCATTACCGCAATCGTGACCGAGCTGCAGATCGAAATTGAAGGCTGGACGGCGGCGCAACAGGTTGGCGAAATCCGGGTCTTTCACAATTCGCCGCGCGCAGCTGCACGATACGAGCCGACGAACCAACGTCTGCTGCCGTTGGATGCCGCCTGGTTTCAGCGCATCAGGGAAATACCCTGGCCCAACACTCAATGCGCGCAGGTGCTGGGAGACCGCGCCACGAGTTTGAGCGCCCTGGTACACGAGCAGTTGTTCATTTCGCTGTACCGGGCATGCGCCGAATCCCTGGCGAGCGAGAACGCGAGCCGCCTGGATGCCATGCAGCGCGCCGAGGAGAATATCGACAGCGTCTCGGACGATTTGCGGCGATCGCTTAATCGCCTGCGACAAAGTTCGATCGACGAAGAACTCTTTGACGTCATCGCGGGATTCAACGCACTGGCGTGAGATAAGCCGCTCAGCATTGGGACGATCATCCGGCAGACGGTGCGGTGCGGTGCGGTGCAGTGCAGTGCAGTGCTGCGCAGCATTGCCACGCGGCGCGATTCAGTGCACGCGCTTCCCCGGCTGTGTAAAAATCAGTGTCCGTGATCAGGACCCAGGGAGCACGCGGTGGGAAAAAGTCTCGGCATTGCGAAATGGGGCCTTGTCCTGGCGTCCGTCTTCACAGGAGTTTGCCAAGCCCAGATCAGGCCACCGGTTCACGAAGCGGATGCCATAATCAGCATAGCTCCGCTGCATGGCCCGCCGCGAGATCAACTCATCGTTGTCGACATGACCGTGAAGAAGGACGGCAGTGTGGGCGATATCGATGTCGTCACGGGCTTCTACACTGATGAATATCGGTCCCACGCGGTGCTCGCACTTGGCAGGCTTCGCTTCCAACCCGCGACGAGTGATGGCGTCCCGGTGGATTTCTACGGCTACCGATTCGTGCTCACCACCCGCAAGACCTTCATGACCGCGACGCATCCTGCTTTTCAAAGCGAATACGCGAAGGTTGGCGAGCTGACTCAGGCGGGCAAGGTCGCGGCCGCGGAAGCCGAAGTCCAGGATCTCATCAAGCACAGGATCACGACTGTCTTCGAATATGCCTTCCTTAACGAAGCGTTGGTCCCGCTCTACATCAAGCTGGATCGGCCATACGACGCGCTGCGTGCAAGCCGCAATGCCACGCTGCGCAGCGGGCATATGGAAACCGAGTATTTCGCCGGCACGCGTATCAAGGCCAATGATCCCAACTGGCCGTACTTCCTGCCGAAGGACCTGCTCGTTAACGCATTGCGCCAACGCTTTACTGTCGCCGCCTCGCTGGAACGGTTCGGCGAAGCGAGCGCAACCTACGACGAACTGCGCTCGCTCGATGAGCTGACCGACGATGACCCCATCGCCGTGCGCGCCAAGGATCTCGAAAGGCAGAGTCGTTCTCCGGAACCCATCCTCGTGCACGGCAAGATCGAGCAGGGCGCGTGGGAGTTCTCACCGACACGACGCCTGCTGTCAATACAGGCCGCGCCGGGAGCGATTCGTACGGTCGACATCGAGTGTCGCCTGCATAAGGAGAGCCGGCGGTTCGATGCCGACCACGACTTGAGGTTGCCGCCCCCTTGGGGCGCATGCACCCTGGCGTTTGCCGGCGATGCGGGTGCCGACATCCAGCTGAAGGAGCAATTTCTGTCTCCCCCGTAATTCGCGAATTAGGAGGGTCAAGCACGGTGGACAGCCCGATTCCCGCATTGCATCCAGCTACCAATAGAGAGGATACGGGGTCTTGCGCACCGCGTTGTTGTAAGCCCACGCGATAAGAACCAGGATCCCTGCGCCGACCAAAACCGGAAACAGGAATAGCTTCCAGCCCGAATGGCCCAGAAAGATGATGACGGGGTTCGATCCTGCAGGAGGATGCACGGTCCCGGTGGCCATCATGGCGGCGATGGCGGCGCCGACCGCCAGCGCCAGTACCCAGGTTTGGGGTCCTATCCAATGCAGCGCGGCCAGCCCAATGAGCGTGCAAATGACATGGCCACCAAACACATTCATGGGTTGTGCAAACGGCGCATCCGGATATCCGAATAGCAGTACGCAGGAAGCGCCGAAGGAACCCAGCAGCAGTGTCTTGTCGAGACTGCCACCCAACAGCGCAAGCGCGCCGATCGCCAGGAAGCCACCGAGGCCTCCCAGCAATACTGTCCGAATGCCCAGATGCGCGGGCCGCTTGCCGCCGGCGCCGCGACAGCGCCGTAGGAAGTTTGTCATTAAGATGCCGCGGTCCGCCATTCTAGGCCGCGCCTGTCGCTAACCTGCTTTGAACTTGGCAGCGTCTTCTGAACCCTTCGTCGCATTACCGGCGCTGTAGGAGTGGGCGCCTACCCCTGCCAATTTGCCGCCCTGTACGATCAGGTACTCGTTGCGGATCGGGCGCTTCTCGAAATAGCACTCGAGGATTTCGCGCACGCCTGCTGCGTAGCGTGTCTGCGCTGACAGGCTCGTGCCGGAAATATGCGGTGTCATGCCGTGATTCGGCATCGTGCGCCACGGATGATCTTTCGGCGGCGGCTGCGGGAACCACACATCACCGGCGTAGCCGGCCAGCTGGCCGCTCTCAAGCGCGGCAGCCACATCTTCGGCGATGCACAGCTTGCCGCGCGCAGTATTGATGAGATACGCGCCGCGCTTGAAGTTCTTCAGCGACTGCGCATTGATCATATGTTCCGTTTCCGGATGCAGCGGGCAGTTGAGCGTCACCACGTCGCACACCTTGGTCAAGCTCTCGAGACTGGTGTGGTGGGTGAGATTGAGTTCCTTCTCCACCGACTCCGGCAGGCGATGTCGGTCCAGGTAATGCAATTTCACGTCGAACGGCTTAAGCAGACGCAGTGCCCGCAGACCAATGCGGCCCGCAGCCACCGTGCCGACCTGCATCCCTTCCAAGTCGTAAGAACGCTCCACGCAATCGGCGATATTCCAGCCGCCCTTGATCACCCAGTTGTAGGAGGGAATGTAATTGCGCACCAGCGCCAGGATCATCATCACAATGTGCTCGGCAACACTGTTGCTGTTGCAATAGGTGACTTCCGCAACTGTGACGTTCTTGTCCATCGCCGCCTGCAGGTCGGTGTGGTCCGAACCAATGCCGGCTGTGACAACCATCTTCAGATTCTTGGCCTTGGCGAATCGTTCCGCGGTCATGTACGCCGGCCAGAAGGGCTGGGAAATGACTATCTCGGCATCCAGAAGCTCTTCGTCGAGGACGCTATTCGCGCCGTCCTTGCTCGAAGTAACAACCAGCTGGTGGCCGTTGGATTCCAGGTATTTGCGCAGACCCAGTTCGCCAGAGACGCTGCCCAGCAAGGTGCCCGGAGTGAAGTCGATGCCTTCAGGGGTTGGCAGTGTTTGGCCGTCGGGATATTTATCTATCTTCGGCAGGCCATCGCGCGGATACGATTTGGGATAGCCCGAAACCGGATCGTCATAAAGCACACAGACTATTTTTGCCACGCGCAACCCCTCTGGTTCGTGAGGGGGAGAGCCTGCGCATAGCCTCTTGCGAAGGCAAATCAAAGATTTCGCTCAGCTGATAGAAGAAATCAATCACCGGCCAAGGGTTGCGTCAGCTACGCATTGATCCTGCGCTCAATCTCCGCCGTCAGATCGAGACCCTGCGCGAAATGAAGCAACGCCCGGGGCAGCGGAGCCAAGGGTTCTCGATCGGCCGCTACCAAGCCAAGCGTATGAAATGCCTCAGGTTCGACCAGAGGAATGCTGACCAGCCCGCTGCGCTGCTCAAACAGCAGCAGAAATGTTTGTGGCACAACCGTCGACCATTGCCCGAATAGCAAATGAGTCCACAGCGTCACCAGCGAGTTTGTCTCCATGACGGCATCAACTTGTGCCCCGGCCGCGATGAACTGCGCATCGATTATCCGCCGGTTTTGCATCGACGGAGTCAACAGGCAGAGGGGGAGCGTGGCCGCCTTCGCCCAGCTGATAGTTTTGAGACCAGAGAAGCCGCTCGCTTCGCGGGTGATCAACACGTAACGCTCCCGATACAGCGGCACCGTGCGAACCCGAGACAGGGGATCGTTATCCAGGTAAGTCAGACCTACATCGATGGTGAAATCATCGAGTTCGCGCTGGATTTCGATCGACGTTTGCGAGATGACCTGGAACCGGGTCTTGGAGTGGATGGCGCTAAAAGGCGCGGTCAGAAGGGCCAATGCCGGCAGACTCACGGGAATCGCGCCGATGCGCAATTGACCCGCGAGACCCTCGCGCAGCTCGCTCAGCTCCTGGGTGAGGCCGCCATAATCGGCGAGTACGCGCTGCGCCCACGCCAGCACCCGTTCACCTTCGGGCGTGAATCCCACAAATCTTTGGCGTCGCTCAACGATGAGGACGCCCAAACTCTCTTCAAGTTGCTTTATCCCCGCCGAGAGTGTGGGTTGTGTGACATTGCACGCCGCCGCGGCGCGAGCGAAATGCCGCTCGCGCGCCAGCGCCACAAGGTACTCCAGGTATCGGACAAACATTGACGCCTCTCGACCGATTCTGGTGTGTGAGTCTACCAGTGCGCACTCAGGGCTTGCCTGCTGCGTGGTGTTCGGCGAACCAGTAGCCGGCAACGAGGGTCTTGAGATCGTTGATATCTCCGCTGCGGATACGTTCAATGAACAACTTCGCAGGCAGGGCAACGGTCAGAATGTCCTCATTCTCTGTCGCATTGCCATGTACTCCCCCGGCGCAACCCGTATCCACCGTGCCATATACGATTGAAACCTTCTCGGAAGTACCCCCCGAGCTGACATAGGCGCCGGGGTGGATGAGGACCGGGTCACTCAGAACGAGACCTGTCTCTTCATGCATCTCTCGAACGGCCGCTTGCAACACCGCCTCTTGGTCTTTGATGCCGCCCGCAATCAGGTTGTCCCGATACGGGTAGTCGCCGGCCACTAGAACGCCAGGCCGAAACTCGTTTCCCAGCACGACTTCATCGCGCCCTGGATCATGCTCGAGCACGGCGACTGCGTTACCCCGCTCCATCATTTCCCATGAGGTCCGCCTGATTCCTCCGCCGTATCTCTCGGCGTCGAATTCGTACCTGTAGATCCGCAGAAACCCCTCATGCAAGGGGGTTCTGCTGTGGATGACTGCATTGAGTTGTCTCGGAATCACTTTTCAACCTCGTCGTTGATCGAAGGCACGTACAGGCCTACACGCGGATTTCAATCCTAGGCCAAAAACGAACCAAGTCATTGAAATAACGGCAACAATCCGCGCCCCCAAAGCACCTGATTGGGCAATTTGCTGCCACTCAGTATTGGATACCGTTTGCGGCGCGAGTGCTTCTCGATGGCCCCGTCGGTCAATGTGACTGCGCGCTGGCTGCCGCCTTCCACCCGTCTGATCCGTTCATTGGAAATCGATTAAGCTCGGGGCTGGTGGAGCGCCATCGACTCGTGGCGGTACCATTTCGCATCGCACCCATTCCAGGTCGGGCCACGGTGACTGAGCCTTCTCAGGTTGTGTTTCTCAGCTACGCCTCGCAGGATGCCGCTGCGGCACTGCAAATTGCCAATGCGCTGCGAGTCGCGGGCATTGACGTCTGGCTTGATCAGAGCGCATTGCGGGGCGGAGACGTATGGGACCGCCACATTCAAGATCGCATTCGCGGGTGCCGGTTGTTCATCGCCCTGATCTCTACCAATACAGAAGCCCGGGACGAGGGTTACTTCCGACGAGAGTGGAACCTGGCCGTCGAACGTACGCACAGCATGTCCGAGAGGAAGGCGTTTCTCGTTCCTGTCGTCATCGACAATACCCCGCAACGCGGCGCCGCGGTACCGGACAAGTTCCGCGACGCACAGTGGACGCAGCTTCCCGGCGGCGAGACACCACCGGAATTCATCGCCCACATTGCGCGCTTGCTGTCGCTGGAATCCAGTAAGAACGCCCATGTGAACACGGTCGCGCCGGAGCCGACGGCGGCGCCGCGGCCACGCGCTCCGTCGTCACAGACCCGCGAGCACCAGCCACGATCGATCGCAGTGTTACCGTTTGCGAATCTGTCATCCGATCGTGAGCAGGAGTATTTCTCCGATGGTCTTACTGAGGAACTCATTAACCAACTCGCGCATGTAAGGGGCCTGCGGGTCCTCGCACGTACCTCTTCCTTCGCTTTCAAGGGCAAGAACGAGGACCTGCGCGTCATCGGACAGAAGCTCGCGGTTGGCTGCATCGTCGAGGGGAGCGTTCGCAGGGCGGGTAATCGACTGCGTATTACCGCGCAGCTCATCAATTGCAGCGACGGCTATCACCTGTGGTCCGCGACTTTCGATCGTGAACTTGAGGATGTGTTCGCGATTCAGAACGACATTTCGCAAGCCGTAGCAAACGCGCTCGGCACGGCGCTTGGAGTCAACGACGAACCCCAATCCGGCGGAACGCGCAATATTGAGGCTTACGAGCGGTACTTGAGGGCGCTTTCACTGTCGCGTCTGATTGGCGGCGCCGCCCTGCAGCGTTCGATCGAACTGTACCGCGAGGCGCTGGCACTCGACCCTGACTACGCGCTCGCATGGGCGGGGCTGGCGGCCGCGCACGGGTTTACCGCGATTTACTCGCCCCAATTGGCAGGGCAGTCTGCGCGGGAACAGGCACACGCAGCCGAGCGTGCGCTTGCGATTGCGCCGCACCTTTGGGCTAGTCGATTGGCGTACGGCGGCCAGCTCGCGTACCAGCGCAAGTGGAGTGCAGCGATTCAGGCCACCGAGAAAGCCGTCGAACTCGCCCCGGCGTCGGAACCACGTGCCAACTTCGCCATGGCAATCGTGCTTCAGAACGTCGGCAGATTGCACGAAGCGCTCGTGCATCATAGAGCGGCAATCAAAATCGATCCTCTGTCGCTTCTCGTATCGCAACAGTTACAATTGGTTCTCACAACCATCGATTGCGATTCCGAAGCAGAAGCGGAATACACCCGCAGTTTCGATCTCGCCGGTGATCGATCGGCTTCCGAACACGTGGCGCTGCAACGGGCTTGCCGGAACGGGATTCGCTCGGCCGAGTTCCACGAGCAATTGAGACGATTTCTGGCTCACGATAGCGTGCGTTCATCGTTTGAATCCGAACTGCCGCAAATGATCGATGATGTGCAAATGGCGCGAGCCCGATTGCACCAGGCGTTTGACGATCCCAAGTGCCAGGACCCGACGCGACAATTCCGGATCTCGTGGTGGGCCGCGCTGTTCGCAGATTCGGATTTGGCATTCGCCGCCTTGCGTCGCGCTGTTGACATGCGCTCCGGCCTCATTTTCGCGATCTGGCTCCCGGCGTACGCCACCGTGCGCAAGGATCCGCGGTTCAAGCAGCTGTTGCGTGACCTGAACATCGTGGATTGCTGGCGTGCCACCGCCAACTGGGGAGACTTCGCGCGACCCGTCGGGGCCGAGGACTTTGAGGTCTGGTAGAAAGCCTAGCGACGCTGATCTGGTGCAAGACATTGATTCAAAAAGTGATTTGAATGGTGGCCAGGGGTGGAATTGAACCACCGACACGCGGATTTTCAATCCGCTGCTCTACCAACTGAGCTACCTGGCCGCCTTCGAGAAGGGCGCGTATTAAACCGGCCCGGCGGGCGGGCCGTCAAGCGCGCGCGCTGGCTAAGTCATTGATTCTTGCCGGCAGACGTTAGGAGCTGGCGTCGGGCGCCTTGTATCCCTCCGGCTTGCTCGAACCTGCGCCAAAGAAGAACTTTTCCATCTCCGTTTCAAGGAACTTGCGGGCCTTGGGGTCGACCGGCGTCAGCCGGTACTCATTCATTAGCATGGTCTGGTGTGACAACCACTTCGACCAGGCTTCCTTGGAGACGCCATCGAACAGGCGCTGGCCGAGTGGCCCGGGATACGGAACGCGATCGAGGCCGGGCGCCTCGCGCTTCAGGTAAACACACTGGACCATGCGGGCCATTCAGGATTCCTTATCAATGCGTTCCAGCAGGCTTTTCATGGGCGCCGGCAGGCCGACGCTGGCGGGCTGGCGCGCGTTATACCAGAGGCTGCCGGGAGCATCCATGACGGCCGATAGCCCCGGGCAGCGTACCAGCCACGGGGTAATCGTGAGGTCGAAATGGGTAAACGCGTGCTGCATCCCGGGAAGCTCGACCGGTTCGCCGCCCAGGTTCCGATCGACGTAGACCCTGGCCTCCTCGGCACTATCAAAAGCCGGTGCCGCCCACAGCCCGCCCCAGATCCCAGCGGGGGGTCGCTGGCGCAGGAACACGCTGCCATCGGGTCGCAGGGCCAACACCATATGGGTGTGACGCGCCGGTCGGACGCTGCGCGTGGCCCTGCGGGTCGGAAGTTCATGCTGCCGCCCGGTCCGCCGGGCCACGCACGCATCGGCAACCGGGCAGACGCTGCACCCGGGATTGCGACGCGTGCATACCGTCGCCCCCAGATCCATGATCGCCTGGGTATAGGTGTCGACCTGATCGTGAGGCGTGCATTCCTCGGCGCGGCTCCACAGCAAAACCGTCGTGGCCCGATCCATCGGGTCCCCATTGATGCCGAACCAACGGCTCAGCACCCGCCGGACATTGCCATCCAGGATGGCAAATCGCTGGCCGTGGCTCAGGGCGAGGATCGCCCCCGCGGTGGAGCGCCCGATTCCCGGCAGGCTTTCGACATCGGCAAAGCGGGTCGGAAATACACCGCCGAACTCATCGCGAATGCGGATCGCGGCCCGGTGCAGATTGCGGCCGCGGGCGTAGTAGCCCAGCCCGGTCCACAGATGCAGCACCTCATCGACGGACGCCGCCGCCAACGCCGCCGGGTCCGCGAAGCATGCCATGAAGCGCTGGAAGTACCCGATCACGGTGGCAACCTGCGTCTGCTGCAGCATGATTTCGGAGACCCACACCCGATAGGGGGTGCGATCCCGCTGCCAGGGCAGGTCATGGCGGCCATGGGTGGCGTGCCAGGCCACCAGGGACGTCGAAAAATGCTCTGCCGGAGTCAATGTCGCGTGCATGCGCTATCTTAGCGCTTGGCTGACCAGGCTTTATCCCGCACGCCGATATGCTTAAGTTTGCATCCTCCCAAGCCGCCGAGTCCGACCCCGCCAGACCCTATGATGAAATGCTGGACGCGAACCATGCGCCGCGTCCTCATTGCCGCCCCTACCAGTCCTGGTTCGGCGCCCAGCCGGCCGAGGTACTGACGGCCAAACGCGCCGAGGCCGATGCGATTTTCCACCGCGTGGGCATCACCTTTGCCGTCTACGGCGAAGGCGGCGACACCGAGCGGCTGATTCCCTTCGACATCATCCCGCGCATCATTCCGCAGCACGAGTGGCGCGTCCTCGAGGCCGGGCTCAAGCAGCGGGTGCGCACGCTCAATGCCTTCATCCACGACATCTATCACGATCAGAATATTCTCAAAGCCGGGATCGTCCCTGCCGAACACATCCTGTGCAACGCGCAGTACCGCCCGGAGATGCAGGGCATCGATGTGCCCGGCGGCATCTACGCGCACATCGCGGGCGTGGATGTGGTGCGCTCGCACGATGGTTCGTACCGGGTACTCGAGGACAATCTGCGCGTGCCCTCGGGCGTCTCCTACATGATCGAAAACCGCCGCATGATGATGCGGTTGTTCCCGGAGCTGTTCGCGCAGCAGTCCATCGAGCCGGTGGGTCATTACCCGGACGTGCTGCTCGGCAACCTGCGAAGTGTCGCGCAGGACGCCATCTCCGATCCCACCGTGGTGGTGCTGACGCCGGGCGCCCATAACAGCGCCTATTTTGAACATGCGTTCCTGGCCCAGCAGATGGGCGTGGAACTGGTCGAGGGCCAGGATCTGTTCGTGCGCGATGACATGCTGTACATGCGCACCACACGCGGCCCGCAGCGGGTCGATGTGATCTACCGGCGCGTCGACGATGACTTCCTGGATCCACTGGCCTTCCGTGCCGACTCCATGCTCGGCGTGCCGGGACTCCTGACGGCGTACCGCGCCGGCCATGTCACAATCTGCAATGCCATTGGCACCGGGGTCGCGGACGACAAATCCATCTATCCGTACGTACCCGACATGGTGAAGTTCTACCTGGGTGAGGAGGCCATCATCCAGAACGTCGAGACCTTCATGCTGCGCAATCCCGATCACCTGGAATATGCGCTGGCGAATCTGGCAAAACTGGTGGTCAAGGAGGTCCATGGCGCCGGCGGCTACGGCATGCTGATCGGACCCGCCGCCACCCAGGCGGAGCTTGAGGATTTCCGGGGTCGCATCAAGGCCTTCCCGGAACGCTACATCGCGCAGCCGACCCTGGCATTGTCCACCTCGCCAACCTTTGGCAGTGCGGGTGTTGGGCCCCGGCACATCGACCTGCGACCCTTCGTGCTCTCCGGCAAGGACATCACCATCGTGCCCGGCGGTCTGACTCGAGTAGCGCTGCGTGAGGGATCGTTGATCGTCAACTCCTCCCAGGGGGGTGGCACCAAGGACACCTGGGTCGTGGCGGGCTTGGGAAGCTGACATGCTCAGTCGCACCGCCGATCATTTGTATTGGATGTCGCGCTACCAGGAGCGCGCCGAGAGTACCGCCCGCATGCTCGACGCCCATGCGCGCCTGAGCCTGCTGCCGCGGCCCCCCGAAGCCGTGCTGCAGGGGTGGACCGCGACGCTGGTCTCGCTCGACATCGAAGAAGAGTACGACGAGGCTCACAGCGAGGTGACGCCGCGTTTGGCGTTCGACTTCCTGGCCTTCGATACCGCCAACCCCGCGAGCATCGTCTCCTCCATCCGCGCCTGCCGCGAAAACGCGCGCGCCGTGCGCGGCACCATCCCCTCGGAACTGTGGGAGACGGTGAACGCCACGTATCTTGAATCGCGCAGCTTCAGTGCCGAGGTGCCGGAAGCCGCACGGCGCGACTTCCTCGAATGGGTCAAGTATCGCTCGCACCTGGCCCGCGGCGTGACCATCGGCACCATGCAGCGCGATGAGGCGTTGTGCTTCACGCGCATCGGCACCTATCTTGAACGTGCCGACAACACCGCCCGCATGCTGGAGGCGCGCTGGCGCGATCCGGGCGGCGATGGCGAACGGCTGAACGAGGAAGCGAGCGAATGGGCGGTACTGCTGCGTTCCATGTCCGCCTTTGAGACTTACCGGCGTATCTGCCGCGCACAGGTGACGGCCAAACAGGTCACGGAGCTGCTGCTGATGCGGGACGATGTGCCGCAGGCCGTGCACCGTTGCCTGGCGGAACTGCAGCGGGATCTGAAACGCGTGGCGAACGGCCGCTCGGGTGAGACGCTGCGGCGTGCGGGGGAACTGCATGCGCAGTTCCATTACGGACTGTTTGACGAGCTGGCGGCCGACGGCATTACGGCGCTGCTGGAAAGCTTTCAGGAGCGGCTGCAGGATCTGGGACAACGCATCGCCCAGGACTTCCTGGTGCCGTTGGGGCCCGAATGAATCGACTGCGCATCCAACATACCTGCGAGCACCGCTACGCGCACACCTATCAGTACAGTGCGCAGGCTTTGCGTCTGACGCCGCGCCGCGACAGTACCCAGCACATGCTCAACTGGACGATTCACGCGCCGGGGCGCCGGGTCGAACAGGTGGATGCTCACGGCAATATCACCCACCTGCTCACGCTCGAGGAGTCGCACCGGCACATTGAGGTCGTGGTCACCGGACTGATCGAGATCAGCTGGTCCGAGCGACCGCTGCCGCACGAGGGTCCGCTGTCACCCCTGGCCTACCTCGCCTTCACGGAGGCGACCCGGCCGACACCCGATCTGCTCAACCTCGCCGCCACCAGCCGGCCCCAGAATGGTGCGACGTGGGAATGGATCACCCGCCTGGGGAGGGGGGTTCGAGAGCTGCGCCGTGGCGATGCACCTTCCCAGGACATCGCGCATGCGTTTTTGGCATGCTGCCGCGCGGCGGGCGTCCCGGCACGCTATGTGAGCGGTTATCGACATATCGATGAGGACCGCGCCGACCGGATTGCCTGGGTGGACATCTGGAGTACCGCACAGGATGGGTGGATTGCACTGGACGTGGACCGTGTCGAACCGGCACGATCACGTCATTGCCGGCTCGCCGTGGGCCGCGACCATCTGGATGCGGCGCCGGTGCGTATCCACCGTCCCGGCGAGTCAGTGGAAACTTTGAGGATTCGCGATCAATGACTTACTGCGTCGGCATGCTGCTCGATACCGGACTGGTTTTCCTGGCGGACTCCCGCACCAGCGCCGGTGTCGATCAGATCAACAGTTTCCGCAAGACCGCGGTGTTCCAGCGGCCGGGCGATCGCGTCATGGTGCTGCAGGTCGCCGGCAACCTCGCCATCACGCAGGCCGTGGTCACGCTGCTGCGCGAACATGAGAACAGCGCCACCCATCCGGTGCTTGACCTGCAGTCCTGCAGCAATATGTTCGAGGCGGCGCGTTGCGTGGGCGAGGCCTTGCGCGAGGTGTATCGCCGCGATGCGGAGTCGCTCAAGGAGTTCGGTGTCGAGTTCAACGCCAAACTGATCCTGGGCGGCCAGATCCGCGGCGAGGTGCCACGGCTGTTCCTCATCTACTCGGCGGGGAACTTCATCGAGGCACTGCCTGAGACCACGTACTTTCAGATCGGAGAATCCAAGTACGGCAAGCCCATCATCGACCGGGTGATCCGCCGCAGCAGCAGCCTCAACGAGGCGACCAAGTGCGCCCTGGTCTCGATGGACTCCACCATCCAGTCGAACCTCTCGGTAGGCCTGCCGCTCGACCTGGTCATCGTGCGCCGTGATCAGTTCTGCGTCGCCCGCCACATGAGCATCGACTCGGACAACGTTTACTTCCGCGGCATCCGCTCGCGCTGGAGCGCCGCGCTGCGCGAGGCCTTCGTGGAGCTGCCGGATCCGGACTGGCTGTCCGACCGGGCCCCGGATCGCGCGCCGCCCGCCACCGTCACGAAAATCCAGGGCAGCTGAGCGCGAGCCGAACGCACCCTACCACTTGACAATGGGCGGCAGGCTCATCAGGTAGGCTTCCGGATCCGCGTCGGTCGCAAAACCGAACTTCGTGCCCCGGTCATAGACCAGGTTGAACTCCACGTAGCGGCCGCGCTTCACCAGCAGCTTCTCGCGGGCGGCCTCATCGTACGGCGTGCGGAACCGCCGCTCCACCAGCGCCGGATAGACATTCAGAAACGCATCGCCGACTGCCCGAACGAAAGCAAAATCGCGCTGCACATCGCCACTGGCCAGTTCATCGAAAAAAATCCCGCCCACGCCGCGCGGCTCCTGGCGATGCGGCAAAAAGAAGTATCGATCGCACCAGGCCTTGTATTCGCTGTAGGCATCCGCTCGGTAGCTGTCGCAGGCGCCGCGCAGGGCCGCGTGAAAGTCCGCGGTGTCCTCGTCAAACGGAAAGGTGGGCGTCAAATCCGAGCCGCCGCCGAACCAGGCGCGGCTGGTGCACAGGTAGCGCAGGTTCATGTGCACGGCGGGCACGTACGGATTGACCATGTGGGCCACGAGCGAGATCCCGCAGGCCGTGAAGCGCCCTTCCGACTCCTGCGCCCCTGCCACCTGACCCCGAAACTGCGGCGGGAAGGAACCCCAGACGTGGCTGAAGTTCACGCCCACCTTCTCGAACACCGCACCACGCATCAGCCGGCTTTCGCCGCCGCCCTGCAGGCGCTGGCCTTCGGGCTTGCTCCAGGGTCGGGCCGTGAAGTGCGTGCCGTCCTCAAAGGATTCAAAGCGGGCGCAGATGCGCGCCTGCAGCGCGCGGAACCACGCGGCCGCCGTGGGCGCGAAACCATCGGCGCCGGCACTGGTGCCGGCGGTGTCGCTTGCCGCAGAATTCACGCGGCGCCCCGACTGCTGCGCGAGGTGCGCGCGTGGACGTGATCGATGAGTCGCGCGACGGCATCGGGATTGGTGTCCGGCCAGATGCCATGGCCCAGGTTGAAGATATGTCCGGGGCCGGGGCCCGCCTCGGCCAGCACAACGTCGATCTGGCGCTGCAGCTCCTCGGCGTCGGCAAATAATGCCGCGGGGTCAAGATTGCCCTGCACCGCTTTATCAGGTCCCAAGGTGCGCCGGATGGTGCCGAGAGGCGATCTCCAATCCACGCCGATGACATCCACATCCAGCCCCCGCACCTCCTCCATCAGTGCGGAGCCCTGGTTGGCGTAATAGATCAGCGGCACACCCAATGTTCGCAGCGCCCCCAAGGTGCGCTTCGCGCCCCGCAAGGCGAACTGCCGGAACTGCGGCGGCGCGAGCAGACCGGCCCAGGATTCAAACAGCATCAGCGCCTGCGCGCCGGCGCGCGCCTGGGCGGAAAGATACGCGGCCATGGCATCCGCCAGGTGATCGATCAGCACCATCGCCGCCTCGGGCTGGTTGTACAGGAAGCTGCGCGCGACGCCGAACTCCTTCGAGGGCTTGCCGCTGACGAGGTAGCACAGCAGCGTGAATGGCGCGCCGGCGAAGCCGATCAACGGCACGCCGCGTGGCGCGTTGGCGCGCACCAGCTTCACGGCATCCAGGACAAAAGGCACATCGCGCTCCGGATAGAGGCTTGGCAACGCCTGCACCTGCTCGAGACTCCTGATCGGGGTGGCCACCACCGGTCCGGGCTCGAAGGTCAGCGGAATGCCCATGCCCTGCAGCGGCGTCATGATGTCGCTGAACAGGATGGCCGCATCCAACGGGAACCGTCGTACCGGCTGCAGCGTGACTTCCGCAGCCAGCTCCGCACTGCGCGTCAAAGTGACGAAATCCACCCGGGAACGCAGTTCCCGGTATTCGGGCAGGTAGCGGCCCGCCTGACGCATCACCCACACCGGGGTGTGCGGAACTTCCTGGCGGCGGCAGGCCTTGATAAAGACCGAATCGGTATCGGCGATCGGGGCGGGTGTAATCAACGCAACACTCATTTATTTGTCCTTGCCCAACCAGGCGCAGATCTGCGGGGCAAAGTAGGACAGGATCAGATCCGCCCCCGCGCGTTTGATGCCGACGAGTGATTCAAGGGCGGCGGCACGCTCATCGACCCAGCCGCGTTCGGCGGCCGCCTTGAGCAGGCTGTATTCGCCGGACACCTGATAGGCCACCACCGGAATATTCACCGCTTCGCGAACGCGGCGGATCACATCCAGATACGGACCTGCCGGTTTGACCATGACCATGTCGGCGCCCTCTTCCACATCGAGCAGCACTTCGCGCAGCGCTTCGCGCACGTTGGCCGGATCCATCTGATAGGAGCGACGATCGCCGAAAGCCGGCGCCGAGTCCGCCGCCTCGCGGAACGGCCCATAGAATGCCGAGGCATATTTCGCCGCGTACGACACTACCGGCGTGTCCGCGAAGCCGCTCTGGTCGAGCAGCTGCCGGATGGCGGCCACGCGGCCGTCCATCATGTCGCTGGGAGCGACCGCATCGGCTCCCGCGCGCGCATGGTTGAGCGCCACCTGCGCCAGCGTCGCGATCGAGGAGTCATTGTCGATGACGCCGTTGGGCAGCACGTGTCCGCAATGCCCGTGATCAGTCGCGCTGCACAGGCACACATCGGTCCACACCAGAAGTTCGGGACAGGCGGACTTGATGCCCGCCACGGCGCGCGGCACCAGTCCTTCGGGATCCAGGAAGGCGGAAGCCCGCGGGTCCTTCTGCTCCGGGGCGCTGAACAGGATGAGAGCGCGCACACCGGTCTGTGCCACCTTGCGCGCCTCGAGAATGATTTCGTCGACCGAAAACTGCGACACCCCCGGCATGCTGGATACCGGATGCCGCACTTTCGTGCCGGGCACGATGAACATCGGGTACACGAAGTCGCTGACGGCAAGTTCCGTCTCGCGCACCATGGCCCGCCAGCTTTCACTCTGGCGCAGGCGACGCGGTCTTGCGGTGGGAAAACCCATAATCATGCTCTCGTCTGAATCAATTTCAGCGTGGTTTGGGCCATGCCGGTCAGGGTCGCAGGTGACGCCAGGACGCTGGGAAATCCCCGGAATGCCAGCGCCTTGCCGGTTGTCGCTCCCAGCGTGATGGCCGTGCTGCTGTCGAGCAGCCGGTCAAAGGCGGCGGGGCCCAGGGCCCGATCCAGTTCGGCGACAGCCGAGGGACTGGTAAATGTGACCGCGCCCACGGCGCGCCGTTGCACCCAGTCGTGGCAACCCGTCACGTCCAGGGCACTGGCCTGCGTGGCATAGGCTTCCACCTGCGTGACGACCGCGCCCGCGGCGGTGAGTCCCTCGCGCAACGTCGGCAGCGAGCGGGACCCTGCGGGAAACAACACCTTCGTCCCAGGCGTCAGCTGCGGGCACAACAGGGCGACCAGACCCTCGGCGGTCTGATCCGCCGGCACTGCCGTCACCAACCAGCCTGCCGCGCTCAGCGCCTGCGCCGTGCGCTCGCCGACTGCGGCGATGTTGAGATAGGCGGGCGGCACCGGTACGCGGCGCACCACCTCGGCCACGGCATGCTGACTGGCGAACACCAGCCATTCGAACTGGTTGAGGTGTCGCAGCGCCAGTTCCAGCGCTTCGGCATCGTGCACCGGTCCGATGCTCAGCACCGGCCATGCCAGCACCTGCAGTCCCAGCGCGCGCAGCTCGCGGCTCAAGGGACCGTCCGCGGGTTCATCGCGCGTCACGACCACCGGCCAGCGTGCGTAATCGGGGGTGCGGCTGTTCACGGCGGTTCCACACCCACCGGCGTACGCTGCTGGGCAATGATCTCGCCCGCACCCCTGGCCAGCAGTTGTTCGGCGACGCGTATCCCTAACGCCATGGCGTCTGCCATCGGCGCATGTTCCTCGCTTTCCAGGGAGACTGAGCCGTCGAGCGTGCAGACGCTCGCGTACAGACGCAGCCGCCCGCCAGCGAGCGTCGCCAGCGCCCCGAGCGGCACCTGACAGCCCCCCTCAATACGCCGCAACAGGGCACGCTCGGCGGTCACCGCCACGCGGGTGGCGGCATGATCCAGTGATCGCAACCAGCGCTGCGCCGGTTCATCGCCGGTTCGCGCGCAGATGCCGATCGCGCCCTGGGACACCGCCGGGGGCATGATCGATGGCGCAATGTGGGCCGCGATGTGCGCCTCAAGATTCAGGCGCTTCAATCCCGCCGTCGCCAGCACGATGGCGTCGTACTTGCCCTGCTCGAGCCGCTCGATACGCGTGGGCACATTGCCGCGCAACTCCTGCAGCGCAAGATCCGGGCGGGTGCGCAGCAGGAACGCCCGGCGGCGCAGGCTGCTCGTGCCCACACGCGCCCCGTGCGGCAGATTTTCGAGCGTCGCACCGTGGCGGCTCACCAAGGCATCGCGCGGATCTTCGCGCTCCAGTACCGCCGCGAGTTCCAGCCCCTCGGCGATCAGTGTCGACAGATCCTTTAGCGAGTGCACCGCGATGTCGACGTCCCCCGCCAGCTGCGCGCGGTCGATCTCGCGCGTGAAGAACGCACGGCCGCCAGCGGCCCACAGCGGAATGTCGGTACGCACATCACCCTCGGTGCGGATATGCACCAGTTCCACCGCCGGTGCCCCGGGCTGCGCCCGGATCAGATCGGCCACCCGGTTCGCCTGCCACAACGCCAGCGCCGAGGCGCGCGTGCCGATGCGCAACGTCTGCTCACTCATGATTCGTCCCCCGACAGGAACCGGTACCCCACTCCCCACACGGTCAGGAAGTGAATGGGATTGGCGGGATCGCGTTCGAAGCGCTTGCGCAGTCTCAGGATGAAGTTGTCGACCGTACGCGTGGAGGGGAAGACGTCATAGCCCCACACTTTCTCCAGCAGATCCTCGCGCGAAACGATCTCGCCGGGCTTCTCGGCCAGAACCTTGAGAATCATGGCTTCCTTTTCCGTCAGCTCCTGGACTTCACCGTTCCAGGATCGACCGCGGAAGGCGCGAAAATCCACTTCGTTGCCGGCGAACTTCAGGACCTCCGAGCCTTGCGTACGCGTGCTGGCGCGATACCAGTCCCAGCGTCGCAGGATGGCACGCACCCGCAACAGGAACTCCTGCAGATGGAAGGGCTTGGCCAGGTAGTCGTCGCCGCCGGCTTCCAGACCGCGGATCCGGTCCGCGGCATCGCCCCGCGCCGTCAGGAACAGCACCGGTGTCGTGGTGCCGCGGCTGCGTAGCGTGCTGCACACGGCAAAGCCGTCCATGCCGGGCAGCATCACATCCAGTACGATGAGATCGCAGCTGTGGGTGTCGAACCAGTCCACGGCCCTGCGCCCATCGTTGACGCCGTCGACCTCGTAGCCTTCGGCGCGCAGGTTCTCGACCACACCGGCCGCGAGGTGCGGATCATCCTCCACCACCAGCACGCGATACACCGACTCGCTCATGGCGGCACCGGAACGCTTGGCCAGTGGAGGAGGAATTCGGCACCGCGCCCCAGTCCCTCGCTGCTGGCGCTGACACGGCCGCCGGACAGCTGCATCAGCCGCTGGACGATGAACAGTCCGAGGCCGGTGCCGTAATAGCGGCTGCCCGCGCCGGCATTGAGCCGCGAGAACTTGCGGAACAGCTGCTCGTGGTCTGAAGGCCGAAAACCTATGCCGCTATCGCGTACCGCAAGTTCAATCTCGGAGCCCACGGCGCGCGCCGTGAGCGTGACCTTGCCGCCCCCTACCGGGGCGACGGCAGCCAGCGCGTTCTCCAGCACATTGCGCACCACCGCATCCACGGCGATGGGATCGGACAGCACCTGCAATTGCGGGGCAACGTGTGCCTCGATGCTGATGTGATCGGTCTGGGCGCGCTCCAGGTACTGGCTGACCACGCGGTGCACCGTGGCATCCAGCAATACCGGCTCGTGCTTCAACTCCATGCGGCCATGCGACAGCCGCGAGCTGTCGAGGATCTGTCCGACCATCGTCGCCATGCGTGTCAGGTCCGCGAGCATGCGGTCCATCAGCGCGCGTGCATGTTCGGGTGGCAGCTGGCGCAGGCCCATCGTCTCAAGCGACAGCTGCAGACTGGCCAGCGGCGTCTTGAACTGATGCGAGACCAGCGCAAGGAACTGCTCCTGTTCATTCAGCACGCGGGTCTCGGCCCGCAGGGCCGCGAAGATCACGCCGATGCAGGCGCACAGCGCGAACAGGAAAAACCCGCCTTCCCACGAATACTGCCGCAGGCGCCGCTGTTGTTCATCCAGCAGCGCGGCCCGGCGCTGCGGCGCAAGCGCCACTTGGTCAGCGCCCACGTACAGATCCGGCAGCAGTGTCCTGACCTGCTCGACCGGCACGCCAGCGGCCAGCAGCGTGCGTGCCGCCGCGCTTTGCTGATCGTAGAGTCTGACCAGGGCCGTGGTCTTCTCGACGCCGCGGACATGCTGATCAAACAGCCAGTAGCCCACCGTGACGGCGGAGACAATCACCAGCAGCAGCACCGTCATCTGGAATACGCGGGTGCGTTTCATACGGTCCTTCAAGCGCCCGTGACGGCCACGGATTCGGCGAATGCCGCGGCGAAGCGCTGCAGATCATCTTCGCAGTGGGCCAGCGACACGAAGGCCACCTCGTAGGCGGACGGCGCGATATAGATGCCGCGCTCCAACATGGCGTGGAACAGTTTGCGGAAGCGATGTGCCGCATCGACAGACAGGGTGCCCGCACGGCGCAGGGTCGGCTCATCGTGTAGCGACAGCCACAGCAAGGATCCAAGGCGCACCAGGTGCAGCGGGAATTTCGCGGTGCCGACCGCGGGCGCCAGCAGTTGTTCGAGGCGCGCACCGCGCGCTTCGAGCTGTTCCCAGGCTGATTCGCGCTCCAGGACATCCAGGGTCGCGATGCCCGCCGCCATGGCCACCGGATTTCCCGAAAGCGTGCCGGCCTGGTAGGTATCCCCATCCGGCGCCAGCCGGCTCATGATGGCCGTGGATGCGCCAAAGGCGCCGACCGGCATGCCGCCGCCGATGATCTTGCCGAAGGTGGCCATGTCGGGGGTGATGCCGTAGTACTCGGCAGCGCCGCCGCGGGCCACGCGAAAGCCCGAGATCACTTCATCAAATATCAGCAGCGCGCCAACTCGCCGCGTCTCATCCCGCAGCAGATTCAAGAAGGCCTTGCGCTGCAGGAGCAGACCGTGGTTAGCGGGTACCGGCTCGATGATGACCGCGGCGATGGCGGCGCCTTCGCGGCCAAACAGGTCACGCACGGCCTGCTCGTCATCCAGCGGCAGCACGCGCGTTGCGGCCACGAATGCCGCAGGAACGCCCGCCGAGGAGGCGGTGCCGAAGGTGGCGAGGCCCGAGCCTGCTGCCACCAACAGGTGATCCGCATGACCGTGGTAGCAGCCGGAGAACTTGACGATCAGATCGCGTCCGGTCACGGCGCGCGCCAGACGGATGGCGCTCATGGTCGCCTCGGTTCCCGAGGACACGAAACGTACCTGCTCCAGTCCCGGATAGGATTTGACGACGCGCTCGGCGAGTTCCACTTCCGCCAGGCACGGCGCGCCAAAAGTGGTGCCGTGACGACAGGCCTGGTTGATGGCTTCGATCACCTGCGGATGCGCATGGCCCAGGATCAGCGGCCCCCAGGAGCCGACAAAGTCCAGGTAGCGGTTGCCGTCGACATCAAAGATGTAAGGACCCGAGCCGCGCGCAATAAAGAGCGGTGAGCCGCCGACCGCGCGAAAAGCGCGCACCGGTGAATTAACGCCGCCGGGAATCACGCGGCGCGCGCGCTCGTACAGGTTCTCCGATCGGACGTGCGGGTCGGTCTTGTGCATGGCTTACTCGCTGTCGCCGGCATCGGCCTTGCGGCTGAGGCGGGCTTCCCTGAAAAAGGCGTCGGTGACTTCGGGACCGGCGTGTTCTGCGGCGGCCCGCAGGCCCGACAGCGGCAGATGCGCCAGGCGGTGCGCCAGCGTGCGACCCCATCCCGAAAGGCGATGGCGCTGACTGTCATCCAGGTCCAGCAGCACCTCGCGCAGCAACCGCTCCACTTCCCCGGCGGTGATGCGTTCGAAATCGTCGCGCAGCTGCGCCAGCTGCGGCCCGATGGCCCGTGCGGCGAGTTCACTGCGCAGCCGTGCCAGATGCGAATCAATGGCCGCGCGCACCGGAGCCAGGCGCAGCAGATGCTCGACCCGGCTGTCCCGTGCAGTCTGCACCAGATCATCCATGCCGACACGCGTGAAATTGAGCATCCGCGCGGCATCCACGTCCACGTTCGGCGGCAGACCGAAGTCCACCAGCAGCGGTCGCGCGCTGGCAAGTTTGGCCAGCACCGCGCGATCAATCACCGGCTCGGTGGCGCCGCTCGCGCACACCAGCGCGGCGCAACCGGGCGCGGTCGGATCGTGGCGGAAGGCCGCAAGCGCCAGCGCCGCGCCGCCCAATTCGCTAGCGAGCTCCTGCGCCGCATCGAAAGACCGGTTGATGACCGTCACCGCCACGCCGCGCTCGCGCAACCGCAAGCCGCAGCGGCGCGTCATGGGTGAGACACCGACCAGGCCCACGACCGCCGTGCGGCCTTCCAGATGCTGCAGCACCCGCCCGACGGCCAGGTCCGCGAGCGACGGGGCATCGTGCGTCGTGAGGCGATGGGCGTGGCGGGCCATGTTCATCGCCTCGCTCAAGATCCGATCCAGTAACGGACCGCTGACCTGCGCCTCGCGCGCCGCCTGCCAGGCCGCGCGCAGCTGCACGTAGATTTCCTGCTCCCCTGCCTGTGCCGAATCCATGCCGCAGGCTACCAGCAGCAGATGCTCGACGGCCGCCTCGCCGGTCCACGCGCGCAACGCCGCCGTGGCTTCGCCCGGCTTGGGCTCGCGCCCCGTCAGTGCCCGGAACACATCGGCGCGCCGATCCGTGGCGGTGTCCGGGGTGGCGTAGATGATCTCCACCCGGTTGCAGGTGGACAGGTACAGCACTTCAGCGCCCTGGAGCGCCTCGCGCAGCACCACCAGGCGGTGGGCGAGCGCATCTTTCGGCACTGCAAACTGCGCCACCTGACCGGCACTCGCGTGCCGATAGGACACACCCACAATGCCGATTCTGTGCATCCCACAAGCTCACCACCGCACCGTGTCAGAAGTGTCACCAAACGGTCATGGCCAGGGGACCCGGGCCTCAGCTGTGACGGGACAACCCGGCGGCGTCCCGCGCCAGGGCCTCGATGCCCGCCCAATCACCCTTTTCCACCAGCGCATTGGGCGCCACCCAGGAGCCGCCCACGCACAGCACGTTGCGCAGCTTCAGGAAGGCGGGCGCGGTATCGCGGGAAATACCCCCGGTGGGGCAGAAGGCCACATTCGCGAACGGTCCGGCGAAGGACTGCAGCATGGGGATGCCGCCTGCCGGCTGTGCCGGAAAGAACTTCAGGGTGTCGTAGCCGAAATGCAGGGCCTGAAGAATCTCGCTGGGAGTGATGATGCCCGGCAGCAGTGCAAAGCCGACGGTCGTGGCTGCGTCCGCCAGCTGCGGTGTGAGTCCGGGGGTCACCGCGAACTGCGCGCCGACGCCCTCCACCCGTTTGAAATCCTCCGGCCGCACCAGCGTCCCTGCGCCGACGATGGCATCCGGGGCCGCCGCGCGCATGGCGGCAATGACATCCAGGGCGACCGCCGTGCGCAACGTGATCTCAAGCACCTTGAGACCGCCCGCGTACAAGGCCCGCGCCAGCGGCGCCGCATGTTCGAGTTTCTCCACGGTCAGCACGGGAATGACCGGCGCCAGCGCCAACACTTCACGGATGTTCATTAATCCACCTTGTAGGCCGCAACACCGGCGCCCTGCTCGGCCCCGGCTGCGTGTGCCCGGAACAACCTGAACAGCTCCCGACCCATGCCGTTGTCGTTGCCTGTCAGGTCGACCGGCGCCGCGGTGCGCGAATGCAGCGTCGCCTCGGTCACCTTCGCCTCAAGAATACCAGTATGGCTGTCGAGCCGAATCACATCGCCATTGCGCAGTCGGGCGAGGGCGCCCCCCATGACCGCCTCAGGCGTGACATGGATCGCGGCAGGGACGTTGCCCGACGCCCCCGACATGCGCCCATCGGTGACCAGCGCGACGTGGAAGCCGCGATCCTGCAGTGATGCCAGTGCCGGCGTCAGCTTGTGCAATTCGGGCATGCCGTTGGCACGCGGCCCCTGGAAACGCACGACCACCACCGCATCACAATCCAGCTGCCCGGCCTGGAAGGCCGCGAGTACCCCCTCCTGATCATTGAAGAGGCGCGCGGGCGCTTCCACCACTCGATGCGCATCCGCCACAGCGGAGGTCTTGATGACGGCGCGGCCCAGGTTGCCGCGCAGCAGTTTCAGTCCGCCATCCGGACTGAACGGGTCACTTGCCGGTCGCAGCACCGAGGTATCGCCACTGACGCCGGGCGCATCGCGCCAGGCCAGGCCCTGCGGCGACAGCCACGGCTCCTGCGCGTAGCAGCGCAGACCATCGCCGCTCACCGTGCGCACATCCGGATGCATGAGTCCCGCATCCAGAAGTTCACGGATCAGAAACCCCATGCCCCCGGCGGCGTGGAAGTGATTCACGTCGGCGGCGCCGTTGGGATAGATCCGCGCCAGCAGCGGCACGACTTCCGAGAGCTGATTGAAGTCTTCCCAGTCGAGTATCAGTCCGGCCGCCCTCGCGATGGCGATCAGGTGCAGCGTGTGATTGGTGCTGCCACCCGTCGCCAAGAGTCCCACTACCGCATTGACCATGGCGCGCTCATCGATCATGCGTGCCAGTGGACGGTAATCATTGCCCAGCGCGGTGATTTGCGCCGCGCGCTTAGCGGCAAACGCCGTCAAGGCATCGCGCAGGGGTGTATTGGGGGGAACGAACGCGCTGCCCGGCAGGTGCAATCCCATGACTTCCATCAGCATCTGGTTGCTGTTGGCCGTGCCATAGAAGGTGCAGGTGCCGGCGGAGTGGTAGCTGCCGGCTTCAGACTCCAGGAGTTCGTCGCGCCCGGCCTTGCCTTCGGCGAACAGCTTGCGGATACGCGCCTTGTCCTTGTTGGCGACGCCCGACGGCATGGGACCGCCGGGCACAAAAATGGTGGGCAGATGTCCGAAGGCCATCGCGCCAATCAACAGCCCCGGCACAATCTTGTCGCACACACCCAGGCACAGCGTGGCGTCGAACATGCCGTGCGCGAGCGCCACACCGGTGGCCATGGCGATCACATCGCGACTGAACAGCGACAGCTCCATGCCGGGCATGCCCTGCGTGATGCCATCGCACATGGCCGGCACTCCGCCCGCGACCTGCGCCGTGGCGCCGGCCTCGCGCGCCGCCGCGCGCAGGATCGTGGGATAGCGCTCCAGCGGCTGGTGCGCCGAGAGCATGTCGTTATACGAGTTGATTATCGCGATGTTGGGCCACCGCAGTGCTCTGATCGCGGCCTTGTCACCGCTGTCCGAAGCCGCGAAACCGTGCGCCAGGTTCGTGCACGACAGACGCGAGCGGGTCGTACCCTTTTCGGTAGCGGCATCCATGTGCGCCAGGTAGTCATCGCGCTCCGCCCAGGAGCGCTCGCGGATCCGTGCAGTGACCTCGGCCACCCGCCGATGCAGGGGTGCCTGATTAGTACTCATATGTTGCACCTGGATTCTGCGTTATTCTGCTTACCCTCAGCATTATGGGCGCGACAATGATGCAGAAGCTCGAACCCTTCGATCTGATACTGTTTGGCGGCACCGGCGATCTTGCCATGCGCAAGCTGATGCCGGCACTGTATCGGCGCGTGCGCGCCGAACAGATCACCGCAGGCTCGCGCATCATCGCGGTGGCGCGCAGCAACCACACCCGTGAAGGCTTTCTTGCCGAAGTGGAGGCCAAGTGCCGGCCGCATCTGGGCGAGGGGGAGTTCACTCCCGAGCACTGGCAGTCGTTCGTCGCGCTGGTGGACTACTTGTCGGTGAACGCAACCGTGGCGGCAGACTTCGACCGTCTGGCCGAGAAGCTCAAGGGTGGCGAGGATCGCGTCCGTGTGATGTTCCTGTCGATGGCGCCGAATCTGTTTACGGCAACTTGCGAGAACCTGAGCCGCGCGAAAATTGTCACCGCGAAATCGCGCGTGGTGCTGGAAAAACCTTTGGGTCAGGATCGCGCATCGGCCGAGGCCATCAACCAGCTGGTCGGCTCGATCTTCCAGGAAAAGCAGATCTACCGCATCGATCACTATCTCGGCAAGGAGACGGTGCAGAACCTGATTGCGCTGCGCTTCGGCAACACGCTGTTTGAACCGCTGTGGCGCCGCGGGCGCATCAGCCATGTGCAGATCACGGTCGGCGAACATGTCGGTGCCGAGGGGCGCGGCGAGTTCTACAACCAGACCGGCGCGATGCGCGACATGGTGCAGAACCATCTGCTGCAACTGCTGTGCATTCTGGCCATGGAGCCGCCCGCGTCGAACGACGCCGACGCGATGCGCGATGAGAAGCTCAAGGTGCTGCACGCATTGAAGCCGATTACCGAACAGGACGTGCAGCAGAAGACCGTGCGCGGCCAGTACCGCGCCGGCGCGGTCGACGGCAAGCCTGTTCCCGGCTATCTGCAGGAGCCGGGCGTTCCCGCCGGCAGCATGACCGAGACCTTTGTGGCACTGAAGGCCGAGATCAACACCTGGCGCTGGGCCGGCGTGCCGTTCTACCTGCGCACCGGCAAGCGCATGCAGGATCGGCTGGCCGAGATCGTGGTGACGTTTGAGGACGTGCCGCTGCATATCTTCGAACCCGCGCATGGCACCAACGTTCCGAACCGGCTGGTCATCCGGCTGCAGCCGGATGAAAGCATCACGCTGACCATCATGACCAAACTGCCCGGTGAGGTGATGAGCCTGCGGCCCGTCGATTTGTCGCTGGATCTGGCCGACACCTTCAAGGAGCGCCCGCTGGATGCCTACGAGCGGCTGCTGATGGACGTGGTCAAGGGCAATCTGACGCTCTTCATGCGCCGCGACGAACTGGATGCCGCGTGGCGCTGGATCGATCCGATTCGCGCGGGCTGGGCGAGCCTGGACGAACCGCCCAAAGGCTATACGGCCGGCAGCTGGGGCCCGGCCGCATCGAGCGCGCTGATCGGTCGCGACGGCTTCGAATGGCATGGTGAAACCTGAGGGTAAGTGGCTGCCTCGGGTAATTCGTTGCAAGATCCGTTCGCAAGTCTCGGGCCGGGGTCCCTGAGGCGTAAATCCTTATAATTCAATGGTCTTTATGGATAGGCGGCCCTGCGTAGCGGCCACGGCGGATTGCCGCGCACCGTCGCTGCGCACAGGGGGGCTTTTGGAGTGCGTGCTTCAGGGCATAGCATCCGGCGGCGCTGCCAAAATTAAGCTCTAGGGGGATCGCGACGTGACGCACTTGAATCGGACCAGTTTCTTCGCCGGCCTGACGTTGAGTCTGCTGGCCGTGACCGGCCTTGCGCCGGCGGCGGCGCAGGCCCCTGCCGAACAGGCGCGCGCCACCGAGGCGGATCATGCCCAGATGATGCAGCAACTGGGCATCACCCAGCTGCGCAAGGGACCCAACGGCGATGCCACCGCACCGGACCACGCCAACTACGATGAGTCGGTCGCCAATCCCTATCCGGATTATCCGGACCCGCTGCGCATGGACGACGGCAGCAAGGTGACGACCGCGGCCCAGTGGACCAACAAGCGGCGCCCGCAGATCGTCGAGGGGTTCGAGCGCGAGGTCCTCGGCCGGGTGCCGGCGAATACCCCTCCCGTATCCTTCATCGTCAAGGGCAGCGAGAACGAGCGCATCGGAGCGGTCCCCGTCAGCGCCACGCTTCTGACCGGGCATCTCGACAACTCCGGCGATCCGAGCATCAACGTGGATTTTCCCGTAATGCTGATCAAGCCGCTCAACCACACAGGTCCGATGCCGCTGCTCATCATGTTTTCGATCGGTACGTCCTTTCCGTCACCGGTCGCGCCCTCCGCGGCGGACGTTGCGCGCATGAACGCTGCCTTGCGCGACGCCATGATAAAGGAGAATCCGGCGTTGGCCGATGTGCTGCAGTCGCATCCGGCCTGGCAGCCCATTCCCACACCGCCGTTCTTCCCCGCACCGCGTCCGCCGAATGACCCCATCTCGCAACTGGTCGCCGATGGCTGGGCCGTGGCGCAGATCGATCCCACCGCCGTGCAGGCCGACAATGGCGCCGGCCTGACGCGCGGTGTCATCGGCTTAACCAACAAGGGCCAGCCGCGCAAGCCGGATGACTGGGGCGCGCTGCGGGCGTGGGCCTGGGGCGCGAGTCGCGTGCTTGATTATGTGAGTCACGATCCGGACATCGATGCCGCTCACGTGGGCATTGAGGGCGTGTCGCGTTACGGCAAGGCCGCATTGATCACCATGGCGTTTGATCAGCGCTTTGCCATGGTGCTGGTGGGCTCCTCGGGTGAAGGCGGTGCCAAACCGCATCGTCGCAACTTCGGCGAGGCCGTCGAGTCATTGACCGGCGCCGGGGAATATCACTGGATGGCCGGAAATTTCCTCAAGTACGGGGCATCGGCCGCGCGCGGCGGCGCCAAGACTGCGGGCGATCTGCCGGTGGATTCCTCGGAACTCATCGCGCTGTGCGCACCGCGTCTGACTTTCATCAGCTATGGCTCACCGGCGCAGGGCGATGCCCTGTGGCTGGACCAGCAAGGCAGCTTTATGGCCACCGTCGCCGCCGGCAAGGTCTTTCGCCTGCTCGGCGCCCACGACCTAGGGGTGGGAGATGACTACCAGCATGCCAAGAAGCCTGAGATCGGCGTGAACCTCCTGGACGGCCAGCTCGCCTGGCGTCAGCACGAAGGCGGCCACACTGATGTACCCAACTTCAAATACTTCATCGCCTGGGCGGACAAGTTCATGAACCGGCCCGTTGCTCACCCGTAGGCGAGGCACCAGCCCTCGCCCAGCAGCCAGACATTTTCCGGCGGCTGCGGGTCACCGCGATACAGGCGCGTGACCCGATACTGGCCGCCGCGTTTCAGCGCCTCGGCCAGCGCCGCGGCAGACTGCGGATTGCGCGCGCCGACGCACGGATAGATCATGACTGGCGAGAGCACCTTGGCGAAGAAGTGCGCACCGCGACGCCGAATGCCCAGGTAAAGGCCCATTCCGCTGTCGGGTGTCAGCGGCAGCAGCAGCTGGCCACCCTCCTTGAGACTATCGAGCCAGGCGGCCACCGGGTGCGTCACGCCGGCGCTGACCAGGATCAGGTCCGCGGGCGTAAATGGTGTTTGCGTCGCATCGCCGTGGATGACTTCAACCTGCGGCGTATCCTGCAGATTGACCCGCGCGCGCTGCGCCAGCTCCGCTTCGTACTCGATAGCCGTGACCCGGCCTGACGACCCGACGAGTTGCCGCAGAATCGCCGAGTAGTAGCCGGTGCCGGCACCAATGTGCACGCCGTGCGCGCCTTCCGCCACCAGGTCATCGGCGAGGAGCCGGTAGTACAAAGAGGGTTGGCCGTTGTTGAGCGCTTTGTCTTTCAGAATGCTCACGGCGCTGTCGACATACACATGCACCGGGCTGGCGTCAGGCGTCGTCATGAAGGTGCCGCGCAGCATGCTAAGCACCGACCAGGGACCCGCCCCTAGGAAATTCTCGCGCTCGACACTGGCAAATGCCGCCTCGATCCGCGGCTCGAGCACCCCGGCCATCATGCCGATGTGGCGCGCAAAGGCCCGGCGCACCACGCTCATGTCCACCGACGAGAAATCCGTGTGCAGCGCGGGCGCAGCTGGCGTGGCGGTCGGCTGCACAAACTCATGGCCATGGGCGCGCACCGCCGGCAGCAGAAAATCAAGTGCCTGTCGAACCTGTGGCGACACGGGCCTGTGATTGATGCGCAACACGAAGGGCGTAAAGCGGATATACACCTCGGGGTCCCCCAGACCGTGCTGCGCACAAACCCCAGCCAGCTGCTGCACGACGGCCGCGGCCGGCGCCGAGGTGGGCTCGAGATGTGCATCGATAAGCTGCCGAACCTGTGTGAATACGCCTTCCATCGCCTGGGTCGAGGCCGAAGCTCGCATGGCGTCCTCGTAGAATTTCGCAAATGCCGCCCCAACCAGGGGGTACGGCATGGCGGCATTGTCCGGATGGCGCTCGCGCGCCACGGTACCGAGTTCCATGAACTTGGTGGTGACTTCGAGGTTCCAGTCCATCATGCGAACGGATCGCTCGCGCACGCCGTACTTGGCGATCAATGCAAACTGCTTCAGCAACTCGTCCTGTACCGCCGGATCATCCGGGCGCAGTCCCTGTTTCTGCTGCTCGAGCATCACCGCGTAGCCCTCGGCGCGCTCGCGCAGATACCGGGCGTTCTGCTTCACGTCCTCTGGATGGTCTGCCCACCAGGCCTGCCACAGCCAGCGCTCCTCGGCGCTCAGCAGCTCCTGCATCAGATCGGTCATCAGTGTCTCGCGATCATGCATGGGCGTGTTCCGTGTCTGCAGCGCGTTGAGCAGCTGGCATAACTCCTCGAGGGAGGGCGGCTCGTTGCGCTCCAGTCGTTGTATCGCCGCCTCGACCACTTCGAGGGCCTTGGTTGCCTGCGCCTGGCGCCCGCGCCAGGAAGTGGCCTGGACGCGCAGGACGTTGAGCAACGACGGATCCGTTTCGCGCAGCAGGTTGCGTATCTGCGCCAGGCTCAGCCCCATTCCCTTCAGCACCGAAATGGTATTCAGCCGTATCAGGTCGTGGGGCCCATAGCGCCGCCAGCCATTGGCCCCCCGGCTGGGTTTGAGCAATCCCGCGCGCTCGTACACCCGCAGCGCCCGTACGGTAAGGCCAGTACGCGCCGCGCATTCTGCCGCCGTCAGCCATTTGCCCGAGTCCTTCGCCATCGTTGTCCTCCACCGGCGCACCCTAAGGCCGGACCCTGGGTCAGGCTCAAGCATATTTTAGCGTGGTGCGGCGCAAGGTTTAGCCGCAGGACGCCCGGGAGTAGGCTTAGGCATCCGTGGGTCAGCCTTATAGCGGGAGAACAATGATGAAAAAGTCGGGAATTTGTTGCGCGGCCGTCGCGTTGATACCGGGAATCGCGCTGGCAGCCGGCGCCTTTGATGGAACCTGGAAGGTCAGTTTGAACCACGTCCAGCTTTCCAAGAAACCGCTGGTCTACTCACTGAGCAACGGCACTTACACCTGTTCGAGCTGCGTGCCGGCATTCACGGTCAAGGCCGACGGCACCGATCAGAAAGTCACGGGGCACGACTTCGATGCGGTTGCCGTGACCGTCAACGGGCCCAATTCCGTGCAGGTAACGCGCAAACTGAAGGGCAAACCGCTATCGACCGTCAAGGATACGGTCTCCAGTGACGGCAATCGGATCAGCGAAGAGGAAACCTCCTTCTCGGGCACTCAACCGGTCGTGGTCAAGTTGGAACTGAAGCGCACCGCACCGGCCGCAGCAGGTGAGCATGCGTTCTCCGGCTCGTGGGTCCAATCAAAGGTGATCAGTGTCTCCGATTCCGGTGCTATCGAGACTTTGCACATGACCGATGACGGCTTTAGCCTGAACGGCAACGGCCAAAGCTACGACGCCAAATTCGATGGCAAGAAGTACCCGATCGTCGGGGATCCCACCAACACCATGGTAGGCCTGAAAAAGGTGAGTCCCACCGAGGTCGTGGAGTCCGACTACGACCACGGCAAACTCGTCGAGACGGTGCGCATGACCGTATCGGCCGATGGCAAGACCTTGAACATCGCGGACTCGCAGCTGCGCGAGGGCCGCACACTGCACTATCACCTCGATAAGCAGCCGTAGAATTTTACCGCGCCTTTAGTGCCGGCGCGGTCGAGTGTCTCGCCGTCAATCGACGGCGAGATGCTCCTTCTTTCCGAAAGCCCATCCCAATGGACGCCGCAATGCGGCGGTCGCGACCTTGCCCGCCGTCAAAGATTAAAAACTTGACACCGCGGCCTACCTGTAAGAATATACTTACACGTGTCAGGTGGAGATAATGTTTGGCATTAGCGGGAGAGCGACTGCTTGCGGTATTGGCCGCGCTCGCCAATGCGCATCGGCTTCGTATCATCGCCATGCTTGCCTCAAATGGTCGCCAATACGTGAGCCAGCTGGCCCGAGAAGTCGGCATCAGTCGCCCGTTGCTGCACCTGCATCTGCAGAAGCTTGAGGCGGCGGGGCTGGTGACGAGCCGGCTGGAGCTGTCGGCCGAAGGCAAGGCGCTCAATTTTTTCGAGGTCACCAAATTCGGCATTGAACTGACGCCCGCCGTCATCGCGAAGGCAGCGGCATCGCTTCCTGATGCAATTTCTGAATCGGACTAACCGAGGAGATCCTTTATGGCTAGTGGCGGAGATATGACAACGACTCAATACTTCATCTTCGTGGCGCCGCTGTTCGTGACTGTTCTGGTCGTCTTTGGAATGAAGTATTTCTCGGCGATATTCCAGGCTCGCGCGCGCATGGCAAACGATGCGCTGTATCAGGCGCTTGCTGAAAAGGCAGTCACCGCACAAGCGGACAATCAGATGGCCTTGCTCGCCATACGTGCGGATCTGACTCGCTTCGCAACCAGCCTCGCGACAGTTGAGAAGATCCTGCAGCAAGTCGAGTAGCAGATCGCTGCCGCGCCGGGCAATCAATGACTCTGCGATACAAAATATCCGCGACGATCCTGGGGCTGGTGGTACTGGCCGGCGCGGCGCTCGCGTTGGCGCTCAGCCACAATTCGCCCTGCGGAACTGTGCCGCCAGTCGCCATCACCGAGCCAATGAGTGCCGCGGTTCATCGTTGCTATGGTGCTGCGGATGTGATGCGGATCGAGAATACCGCCAGGCCCGTTCCCTCTGACCACGGTGTGCTGGTGCGCGTGCGCGCGAGTTCCATCAATCCACTCGACTGGCACTTCATGCGTGGCGAACCCTATGTGATGCGCCTAAGCAGCGGTTGGGGCGCGCCGCACGATCCTGCACTGGGAACGGACTTCGCGGGCACCGTGGAGTCAGTGGGCAAACTCGTTACCCGCTTCAAGCCGGGCGATGAAGTTTTTGGCGGCGCCAATGGCGCCTTTGCGCAGTACCTGCGAACTCCGGAAGATGCAGCGGTGGCGCTAATGCCAGCCAATCTTACTTTTGAGCAGGCAGCTGCCGTGCCGGTAGCCGGTATCACCGCGCTGCAGGCGCTGCGAGATCTGGGGCAGCTGCGGGCCGGCCAAAAGGTCCTGATCAATGGCGCGGGCGGCGGTGTGGGCACCTTTGCCGTCCAGATCGCCAAGAGCCTCGGGGCGATCGTGACCGCGGTAACCAATCCCGCAAGCCTTGCACTGATTCGGTCTCTAGGCGCCGATCACGTCATCGACTATGGCCACGAGGACTTCACGCAGGCCGCTGAGCGCTATGATCTGATCCTGGACTTGTCCGGCGATCATCCGTTGAGCGCGTACCGGCGCGTCATGGCACCCACCGGCACCTATGTGCTTGCCGGTGATACCAGCAATGGCAACTGGACCGGGCCGCTGGCCGGATTTGGCAAAGCTCTGGTGGTGTCCGTGTTCGTAAAGCAGAAACTGGTGCCCTTTTTCTCGCAATTGAATCAGGCGGACCTGACGCTGCTGGCGGCAATGCTGGAGACTGGAAAAGTGAAGCCGGTCATCGACCGCGGGTACAATCTCGGGGCGATCGCCGATGCCATCCGGTACCAGGAGAGCGGCCATGCCCGGGGCAAGGTCGTCGTGACAATCGACTAAGGATGCCAATGGACTACATGCGCCTGGGTTCCTCGGGACTACGAGTTTCGCGCATCTGCCTCGGATGCATGAGTTTCGGCAGTGGTGCCGACTGGATGCTGCCGGAGGCCGCCAGTTTCGCCATCGTTCGGCGCGCCCTGGAACTGGGCATCAATTTCTTCGACACGGCCGATGTGTACTCCGGCGGCGAAAGCGAACTCATCCTCGGCAAGGCGCTGACGGCCTTCGGCGTCAAACGCGAGGATGCCGTGATCGCGACCAAGGTCTTCCAGGCAATGGGACCGGGCCCGAATCAACGGGGCCTGTCGCGCAAGCACATTCTCGAGTCCATCGACAACAGCCTGACGCGCCTGGGAGTGGATTACGTCGATCTGTATCAGATCCATCGTTTCGACCGCGACACGCCGATCGAGGAAACACTCGAAGCCCTGACGGACTTGGTCAGGCTGGGCAAGGTGCGCTACATCGGTGCTTCGACCATGGCGGCCTACCAGCTGGCCAAAATGCTCTTCCGCGCCGATCAGTTGCACCTGGCACGCTTCATCAGCATGCAGAACAACTACAGCCTGCTGTATCGCGAGGAGGAGCGCGAGATGATCCCCCTGTGCCGTGAGGAGGGCGTCGGACTGATTCCTTACAGCCCCATCGGCGGCGGGCTGCTCGCCGGCAGTCGCCGAGCACGCACCGTACGCTCCAATTCGCCCATGGCGCGCGACCGCTTCAACCGCAAGGCCGATGAAGCGGTGATCGATGCCGTGGCCGAGGTAGCCACGAAGCGTGGCGTGGGTCCTGCGGAAATCGCGGTCGCGTGGCTCTTGGCCCAACCGGGAGTCAGTGCACCCATCGTGGGTGCGACCAAAGTCACTCATCTGGATGATTCGGTGAAGGCCTTGGGAACTCATCTGTCCCCGGAAGAGTCCCAGAAACTGGAGGGAGCCTACGAGACCCAGGCGCCCCTGCCGCTGTACATCCGACCGCCTCCTCGTAAGGAACACTCATGAAATACTTCGGCGCGGCCATCCTGGGCACACTTGCCCTGACTCTGGCTCCGGTCACACAGGCTACCCAAACCTGGACCGAAGGCAGTCAGTACGATGTGATTACCCCGGCACAGCACACCAATGTGCCGGCCGGCAAAGTCGAGGTGATGGAGGTGTTCTCCTATGGCTGCCCCAGCTGCAACGGCTTTCAGCCGGTGATGGCCGCGCTACAACACAGCCTGCCGTCCAATGCCCGTATGGTCTTCCTCCCCGCCTCGTTCCATCCCGAGGAGGATTGGACCATGCTGCAGCGCGCTTACTTTACCGCACAGGCTCTGGGGATTTCCGAACGCACGCACCAGGCGATCTTCGATGCCGTCTGGAAGACCGGGGAGCTTGGGATCACCGATCCCGCCACGCGCCGTTTGAAGAATCCGCTGCCTTCAATCGAAGATGCCGCCAAATGCTATGAGCGTCTGACGGGCGTCAAGTCCGACGTCTTCCTTACCACCGCGAGATCCTTCGGTGTCGATCTGAAAATGCGATCCGCCGACGCCCAGGTCATCGCCATGCAGATCCCGGGCACGCCGTGCATCGTTGTCAACGGCAAGTATCGGGTCAACCTGGATGCGCTGCGAAATCAGGACGATATCATCGGCGTGGTCCGGTATCTGGTGGACAAGGAAAGCCGGCATTGATCAGAAGGCGCTTTTGACGACGCCACCATCGACCCGCAACGCTGCCCCGGTGGTGGCGGAGGACAGCGGGCTTGCCACATAGGCGACCAGGGAAGCCACCTCTTCCGTGCGCGCGAAGCGCTTGATCAGCGATGTCGGCCGCTGGTTCTTGAAAAATTGGTCCTCGACCTGCGCCTGGGAGCGCCCGCCGAAGCGCGCCGCCGCGCGCGGATCGTCGGCATCGAGTGTCGGCCCGGGTAGGATGCTGTTGACGGTCACCCCGGTATTCGCGCAGCCCTCCGCGATCCCACGCGCCACGGCGATTTCCGCAGCCTTGCTCATGCCGTACGCCACGCTCTCGACCGGAATCTGCAGCGCACTCTCGCTGGAGATGAAAATGATGCGCCCCCAGTTGCGCTGCTTCATGCCCGGCAGGTAAGCGCGCGACAAGCGCACGCCGGACATGACATTGAGGTCGAAGGTCTCGTACCAGTCCTGATCCGTGGATTGCGTAAACTCGTGCGGCGCGAAACGCGCCACATTGTTGATGAGGATGTCGACCGTGGGGTAGGCCTTCACCAGCTGCGCGATGTCGTCCGCCTTGCTCATGTCCCCCGCAAAGCCCAGCGGCGCTTTTCCGGTGGCCTGTTTCAGTGAGGCAGTGGCCTTATCCACCGTCGCCTGAGTACGCCCGTTGATGATGACCTGGGCGCCCTCGTTCAGCAGCACCTTGGCAATGCCGTAGCCGATGCCGCCGGTACTGCCGGTGATGAGGGCCGTCTTGCCCTTCAGCTGCAGGTCCATCGCCTGAGCCATGCCCGCCGTGAGCGCAAGCACGGCAAGGACCATGAACACCCTGAATGATGCCGCTTTCATATCCGCCTACCCCCTGTAATCGACGGCGGCATGATACTGCGGACGCGATCGGTCAGGCGCTCTTCACCGGCATAAGCCCCAGCTGGCGCTCGATGCGCGCGCGCGAGAACAGCCCGCGCACGGACGTCGAGCCATCGCTCTCGGCTTCGACGACGAGCAGGTGCATCAGATTGGTGTCGCGTAGCGCCTGCAGCACATCGGTGACCCGCGCCTTCTTGACTGCCGCCCAATTGAGGGTGACCAGGTCGTGCCAGCGGGTCATGACGTGCCCGACCAGCACCTCGTTGCGGCGCACGTCGTGGAACTGCTGAATGTACTGAATCGGCCGCTCGCCTTCGATGTCGTAGGAGGTGATCAGCCCCACCACCTTCAAGTCGTTCACGACCAGCAAAGAGCGCACACCCAGCCGTGCCATGTCATGCAGTGCGGCCCCGATCTGCCGGTCCTCATCGACGGTCACCGGATATTGGCGACTGAAGTCATTCATGGCGTTGATCGCCGGATCGTACAACTGGATGCGATCGCCGAAGCCTATGGACCGGGGTGGCAGGGTCCCGGAGTAGGAGCTTTGACCGTGAGTCAGCATTGCATTGCGCATGGTCAACACTCTTCTCTTAGTACAGTTGAGTAAGCAATTCCCTCATGCAATGCCTGTACCAGGCCAAGTCCGGGCTTTTTCCGGCCCTTTTGCCGATCGTCGGCGCCCGCGGCAATGCGGCAGTGCCCAGCAATGATTCATATGCCACGATGGCGCACCAAATTATTGCCGCCCCGATCAGACAGGCCGCCCCTCGACCACACTGACGGCGGACTTCGTCGGCGTGACTTTGGCGAGGCGGAATCCGGATTGCTCGAACAGCGCGGCATATTCCTGGTCGGTACGCTCCATGCCGCCGGGAAACGCGAGCATCATCATGTCCACATCCTTGCCAACCGAGGCCTGGTTGGCTGGAGGCACGGCGAATTCAACCAGCAAAATCCTGCCGTGGGGCGGTATGACCCTGCGGCAATTGGTCAGAATCTGAACCGACTGTTCATCAGTCCAGTCATGAATGATGTGTCGAAGCAGGTAGGCATCGGCGCCGGCCGGAATTGCCTCAAAGAAATTTCCTTCAAGGACCGAACTTCGCGACTCGAGGCCGAGTGCCTTGAGCCCAGCGCGCGCACGGCCGGCGACGTGGCCCAAGTCAAAGAGAATGCCGCGCAACTGCGGATATCGTTGCAGCACCGCCGCGAGCAGCAAGCCATTGCCGCCGCCGATGTCGGCCAGCGTTTTGACTTGGCCGAAATCATAGGCATCCAGCATTGCCTGCGTCTCGTGCCCATGGAATGCGGTCATGCCGGCATCAAAAAGGGGCCCGAGCTCCGGGTTTTTTCCGATGTAGTCAAACATCGGCTCACCGAACACCTTGACGGCGCCAGCCTCGCCGGTCCTGATCGAATGATCCAGTCCATCCCAGCCCTTGAACATGCGGTGAAACATGCGCGTGGCGGCCCGAAATGATCCTGAGGCATCGGTAATCAATGCGGCCGAGAGCGGCGTCTGGTCGAATTCCCGATCGCCCGTTTCACGAAACACACCATAGCTGGCGGTGAACCGCAGCAAACGGTAGAGCGATCGCTCGTGTGTCCCGCTACGCCGGGCGAGCACCTCGATCGACTGCGGTGTTCCGGCCTTGATGAAATCGGCAATGCCCAGTTCGCCGATCGTGCAGATGGCACGACTCAATGCGGCACTGGCAATCATTCGCGTCAGCTGCTCGGTTTCCGCCACGCCCATTGAAATTCTCCCGAAAAACGCTATCGATGCAGTATGGGCCGAAGGCCGTTGGCGTGCACGTCCGAGGCGTAAGCGGTTAGACTGGCGGTCCGCGCAAACGGGGGAGTCTTGCTAATGTCGATCATTGCTCGGGTGCTCACGGCACTCGTCATCGCGGGTGTTTCGATACCGGCACTCGCGCGCGAGGATCAGCACTGCAACGGATCGCGCGACATCAGGATCATCCACGGGCGGATTCATACCATGGATGCGCACGATACGGTCGTGTCGTCCGTGACCATCAGGCGCGGACTGTTTGCGGCGGCGCAGGGAGAACCCGACCCGTGCATGAAGGTGATCGACGTGCACGGTCGCACGGTCGTGCCAGGACTGATCGACAATCACAACCATATTGTGCTGTTGAGCGAGCGCCCCGGGCACGATACGCGCCTGGAGTCCGCGACCACCATCGCAGAGGTCCAGGCGACCCTGCGCGCGCGTAGCCGCTCGTTGGCCGGTGGCGACTGGGTTACGGCCATGGGCGGCTGGATCCCGGGTCAGTTCGCCGAGAAACGCCTGCCGACGCTTGCTGAGCTCGACCAGGCACTGCCCGACAATCCGGCCCTGCTGTTCGTCGCGTTCACCGGGCCCGCGGTCACCAACACCAAGGGCCGCGACTTTCTCGCCTCGCATGGCGTCGCAGTCAGCGACACGGGGCAGATTGCGGCCGGCGCCGCTTCCCTTGCCGCAATGCACCTGCTCGCAGCCATGCAGACGCCGGACGATCTGAAGCGAGGCGCGCTTGATGCGATGGACTACTCCGCCCGCATCGGCGTGACGACCAACGTCGATATGGGCGAGTTTGTCGAGCCCGGAACACGGGATGCCAAGGACTCCTTTGTCTTTGATGGGCTCGCCTCCGGTGATCCGTTCAAGATGTATGAGCCGTTCCTGACTTTGCGGCAGGAAGGAAAACTCACGACCCGGCTGCGCATATTCTTTCTCAGCATGGACCAGGGTCAGGACTTCCCGATGACACGCGAACGAGTACTCAACGCGTTCAATCGGTTTGGCGATGACATGATGCGCATTTCCGGTATCGGTGAATTTGCGACCAGCTGGCCACTGTTCGGCCCGGTATCGACGCCTGCCAATTATCTCGGGGCGCTGCAGTTCGTGGCCGCGCGCGGCTGGTCTTTCCAGCAACACAGTTTGTCGTTGGCCGAAGACCAGCTGACCGCGACAACCTTCGAGGCAGTCAATGCCGTGACGCCCATCGCGACCCTGCACTGGTCCGTCGCACACGTGCCGCAGATCGACCTGCCGACGGTGAATCGCTTCAAGGCGGTCGGGGCCGGCATCGCCATCCATCCCTTCAAGTACCTTTCCGACTCGACCGACGCCAATGCCGGGCCGCCAGTGCGCATGATCCTGGACAGCGGGGTCCACGCGGGGGCCGGATCCGATGCCGCGCAGATATCGACCCTGAACCCCTGGAACATGATTTATTACATGGTCACGGGGATCAATGCCGGTGGCCACCTGGTCAACGCCGGACAGACGGTGACGCGGCAGGAAGCCATGAGGCTCTACACCGCCAGTAACGGCTGGTTCTTCCGCGAGGAAGACCGGATCGGCTCGATCGAGAGCGGAAAGTTCGGCGACCTGGTAGTTCTCAGCGGTGACTACTTCGACGCGAGGAGCGTACCCGACACGGCGATCCGCAAATTGCGGTCCGTTCTCACAATCGTCGACGGCCGGGTGATTTACCGGACGGCAGAGAAGCTGTGACGAAGAAGAAGGTATGCGTCGTGATTGGCGTGGGTCCCGGCAACGGCGCCGCCCTGGGCCGGCGCTTCGCCACGGAGGGTTATGCCGTGGCGCTGCTCGCACGAACAAACGCGACGAGTGGGCCACTCGCGGCGGCCCTCCACGACGCCCGCGCGTACGCCTGTGATGTGACGGACCGTGACGCGGTGACACGCGCGTTCGATGCGATCGAACGGGAGCTGGGTCCGGTGCATACGCTCGTCTATAACGCCGGTTCCGGCGTGTGGGGAACGATCGAGGAGATCGATGCGGCGGTTCTGGAGAGCGCCTTTCGCGTCAATGCACTGGGTTTGTTGCTCACTGCGAAGCGGGCCATACCTTCAATGAAGCGTCTCGGCGAAGGCAATATCGTTGTCATCGGCGCCACCTCCTCGCGCAGAGGCGTTGCGCGTACGGCCGCCTTCGCGCCGGCCAAGGCCGCGCAGAGGAGTCTCGCGGAGTCGATGGCCAGACACCTTTGGCCGCAGCACATCCATGTCTGCCTGGTCATTATCGATGGCGTCGTTGACTTGCCGCGCACGCGGGCAATGCTGCAGGACAAGCCGGACGAATTTTTCGTCCATCCCGATGATCTCGCCAACACCGCGTTCCAGCTCACCACACAGCCGCAGTCGGCCTGGTCGTTCGAGATCGAGGCGCGCCCTTTCAAGGAAAACTGGTGAAGCCGGCACACTCAAGGAGACTCAAGTGAAATGCCCCAAGTGCGACGTGGACCTGGTGCCCGCGACACGCCACGACCTCAAGGTCAATACCTGTCCGTCCTGCAAAGGCATGTGGCTGGAGCACGACGAACTGCAGGAGCTGGAGGATGAAGTGTTTGACTTTGGCGAGCGCTGGAAGGGCACTCTGGAGTTCAGCGCCGAAGCGACGACACACAAGTGTCCGGAGTGCACCCTTCTGCTGCAACGATTCCGCTACCGGTTTTACGATCTCGAGATGGAGTTCTGTCCGGCCCAGCACGGCTATTGGCTGGAGGCGGACGAGGACACCAGAGTGCTGGAACTGATGCAAAGAGAAGAGACGGACCTGCAGCGCAAGTTGCTTGCCGAGGACAAGTGGACAAAAACGTTGCGACAGCTGCGCTCCCCATCCTTTTTTGCCAAGTTGCGCGATCTTTTCCACAAATAGACGAGGCACCCATGCAGTCCCAACATCCGTTCGCCCTTGCGGCAAAGATTCTCGCTTTGCACCGGGATGGGACCACTTCCGCAATCGAAGTGGGCCCGGGGATTCCACCGAGTCTGGACGGCTGGAATGTGGGTATTGCCAACATGCGCGTGGCGCCGCCGCATAGCGGGGAGATGCATCCCGAAGGGGATGAGTTCATCTACCTGATTTCGGGCGCCATTTCGGTTGTGCTGGAAGAGCAGCCGCAGCGGATCGAAGACGTGAAGCCCGGCGAGTGCTTCATCGTCCCGCGGGGGATCTGGCATCGCCTGCTGATCAAGACTCCTTGTCAGCTGCTGTTTATTACACCCGGCCCGAGAAACGAATATAGGCCGCAAACCTGAGGCAATGTCGGGAATGAACAGCGAACCTGCCTGGCTGACCGTTGCCCGGGAACTCCAGGCCATAGCACAAACCGGTCTTGCTTTCAGCAAGGACCCCTTCGATCTGCAGCGCTTTCAGCGCACGCGCGAACTGGCCGCGCAACTCATGGCGCAGGGTTCCGGGGCAAGCGCGGAAAGGATACTGGACCTCTTCGAGCGTGACGTTGGCTATACGACGCCCAAGGTCGATGTGCGTGGAGCGGCGTTTATCGATGGCCAAATCCTGCTCGTGCAGGAAGCCAGTGACGGGTGCTGGACGCTACCCGGGGGCTGGGCCGATGTGAACCAGACGGCAGCCGAATGTGTCGTACGCGAGATCACGGAGGAGTCCGGCTTCGAGGCTCGAGCCACCAAGCTTGTGGCGGTCAGCGACTATCGCAAGAGCGGCCACCCCCCGCGACGCGTGGACTCCATCTACAAGTTGACCTTCCTGTGTGACATCACCGGTGGGGAGCCGCGCACGAGCGAGGAGACGACCGGGGTGGCGTTTTTTTCCAGGAATAGCCTGCCGTCGCTATCACTCGGCAGGACGACCGAGGCCCAGATTGACCGGGCATTCCGCCATCATCAGTGCGTGGATCTGCCGACCGAGTTCGACTGACGGATGTTTGCAGTGACTCGAAGTCGTGGTCGTGGTATCTAAGGCCCCCGTGTTCCGCGAATGAATCAGGAGCAGCCGTGACCTCGAAGACGCTGATTCCACGCCGCGCTTTTCTCGGTGCATCCGGTGTGCTGACCGGTCTCATTGCCGCCGGCAGCCCACTGGTGCTCTTGGTGCCGAGCCGTTCATGGGCCATCGATTTGCAGGCGCTGTCGAGTGCTGAAGGCACGACGCTCATCGCCGTGGCACGGACCATTGCGCCTCACGACAAACTCGATGACGCCGCCTACGCCCTCGTCGTCCAATCGATCGATGCCGACGCTGCCAAGGATGCGCAGACTCTAAGGATGCTCCGGGAGGGAATCCGGCAGCTCGGCGCGGCGTTCCCGTCCGCTCCTGAACCGGCGCGGGTGCAGGCGCTGAAAGGCCTGGAGTCGTCGGTTTTTTTCCAGACAATGCGCGTGAAGACACTGGGCACGCTCTACGCTACGCCTGTGGCCTATGCCTATTTCGGCTACGAGGGCGAGGCCTTCTCGAAGGGCGGCTACCTGCTTCGAGGGTTCAACGACCTGCGCTGGTTGCCGGAGGTGCCGCTGGTGGACAGCGGTCCGGTGCCGGGAGCCTGAGGCACAACAGGTAGAGAGGGGTACTCGTGGCTCGTATAGATCAAAATGATTCAGGCGCGGTTGTCATTGTCGGCTCGGGGGCCGGGGGCGGGACGCTGGCCCACGAGCTGACGCGCCGTGGCATCAAAGTCGTCCTGTTGGAAGCGGGCGCACGGCAATCGCTGGACACGTTTTCGCAGGTGCCGGGCGAGGCCTTCGCTCAGCTGACCTGGCTTGAGCCGCGTACGGTTTCGGGGTCCACGACGGTGGCCCAGGACTATCCGACCTTACCTTCCTGGACATGCAAGACGGTCGGCGGCACCACGGTGCACTGGACCGGCGCGACGCCGCGGATCCGCCCATGGGAGGTGCGAGCGCGCACTACCTACGGCGACATCAACGGCGCCTCTCTCATCGACTGGCCCCTCGAATACCAGGAACTGGAGCATTACTACCAACTCGCCGAGAAGCGAATGATCGTGACTCGGCGCAACGGCAATCCGGGACTTCCGGCCTCAAATCATTTCAAGGTGATGTACAACGGCGCGAAGCGCATCGGCTACAAGCGCGTGCACACCAATTACATGGCTATCAATACCAAACCGGCGGATGGCCGCGGCCTTTGCATCCAGCAGGGTTTCTGTGTTCAGGGCTGTAAGACGGGCGCCAAGTGGAGCACCCTCTATACGGAGATCCCGCGCGCCGAGGCGACCGGCAACCTGGACCTGCGTGCGCAATGTCGCGCGGTGCGCATAGAACACGGCGAGAACGGACTCGTCACGGGCGTCGTGTACCGGGATCCGCATGGCAACGAGCAGCGTCAAAAAGCTCGCATCGTCTGCGTGGCATGCAACTCCGTGGAAACGGCGCGCCTGCTGCTGCTGTCGCAGTCCGCCCGCTTTCCGCACGGATTGGCCAACTCAAGCGATCAGGTGGGCCGCAACTATTCATGCCACACGGGCGGCTTCGTCTGGGGCATCTTCGATCAGCCGATCCACTTCTGGCGGGGTACGACGCTGGCCGGCATCGTCGAGGATGAGACCAAACACGATCCCAAGCGCGGTTTCGCGGGCGGCTACCATCTCGAGCTTGCTGCGTTGGACCTGCCGAGTTTGCCGCTGGCCGGACTTCCCAGCACCATGTGGGGACGCGATCTGGCCTTCGTCCTGGATCACTATCGCAATCTGGCTGGCATCTTCATCAACGGTGAGGACATGCCGCGCGCGACCAACCGAATTACGTTGAACCCCAAGGTTAAGGATGGATTCGGGCTGCCGGTCGCCAACATTCATGTCGACGACCATGACAACAATGCCGCCATGCGCGCCCATGCGCAGCGACAGTCGAAAGCGCTATACGAGGCCGTTGGCGCGATACGGGTCGTGCAGTCACGGCAAACCCCGGCGACCCACAATATGTGCACGGCGCGCATGAGCAAGAACCCCGCTGATGGCGTCGCGAATGCACACGGTCAGGCGCACGACATTGCCAATCTGTTCATCTCGGACGGCAGCGCAATGAGTACGCCTGGGTCGGCGAACCCCACGCTGACCATCGTCGCGCTGGTGCTGCGGCAAGCGGAATACATCGCGGCGCAGATGAGCGCCCACAGCCTGTAGAGATGGAGCTGGGAATTCGTGGCCGCAAGGCCATCATCAACGGCGGCAGCGCCGGTATGGGCCGCGCCGCCGCTTTCGCACTGGCACGCGAGGGCGTTGATCTGGTGTTGTCGGCGCGGGGCGAAGCGCGCCTGCGCGCGACCGCCGACGAAATCATGGCGGCGACCGGCGTGCACGTCATCCCAGTGGTGGCAGATCACTCGCAGCGCGAAGGAATGGAGCGCATTCTCGCAAGCTGCCCTGCTCCGGACATCCTGGTTGCGACCTGTTCGCCGCCACCGATGACCGAAGACTATCGAACGATCGATGCCGCACAGTGGCAGGCCAGCCTCGATACCGGCCTCCTAAGTCCGGTGCATTTCATGACCGCGGTGCTCGATGGCATGGTGGCACGCGGCTGGGGCCGCATCGTCAACATCGCGACCGTCGCGGCCAAGTATCCGCTGGAATTGCGCATTCTTTCCGGTGCGCCACGCGCGGCATTGATCAACTATGCCGGCGCCGTCGCGTTGCGCGTCGCGCAGCACGGCGTCACCATCAATAACGTGCTGCCCGGCATGTTCCATACGACCTTCACCCAGGAACAGTTCGGGGCACGGGCGGCCGCCGCGGGCACAACCTATGAAGACGAAGTCGCCCGTTTCGCCGCGGACTACCGGATCGCCGCACGACGTTTCGGTGACACCGAGGATGTGGGCGCGCTGGTGGCCTGGCTATGCAGCCAGTTTGCCGGCTATATCACCGGACAAAGCATCGTTATTGACGGCGGCGCAACGCGCTCGACGTTTTAGCTACGCGGCCGCGCACAGCGTCACAGGCTGACGGCGGGGACTGCATTACCGCTGGGCACCGCCCGTCGATAGGCGATGACCAGCAGTGCGATGCCGGCGATGATCATCGGCAAGGACAACAGCTGTCCCTCGGTCACCCAGCCGAACAGCAGGTAGCCGCGATTGTCATCCGGAACACGGACGAACTCGATGGCAAACCGTATCAGGCCATAGCCGAGCAGGAATGCCCCGGATGGCGCCAAGCGTGGACGCGGCCGAGACGTGAAGACCCAAAGGATTGTTCCCAGCACCAGTCCTTCGAGAATCGCCTCATACAGTTGCGAGGCATGCCTGGGCACCTTGTTGTAGACGAATGCCCACGGGACATCGGTGGGTTTACCCCACAGTTCGCCGTTGATGAAGTTTGCGACACGGACCGAGAAAAGGCCCACCGCCGGCAATGGCGCCGCGAAGTCAAAGACATCGGCGACGCGCCGGCCGTTGCGGCGCGCGAATAGCACCAGCGCGACAATCGTGCCGGCCAAGCCGCCATGGAATGACATGCCGCCCTGCCACACTCGCAAGGCCCGAAGGGGGTCGTGTGCTTCGTATTCCAATCCGTAGAACAATACCCAACCCAAGCGCCCGCCGAGAATGGCACCGACTGCGCCGTAGAACACCAGGTTATCGATGTCCCGAGGAGTCCAGGTTGAACCGGGCTGAGCGGCGCGGATGCGGCCGAGCCAATACGCCCCGGCAAAGGCCACGACGAACATCACCCCGTACCATCTGATGGCAACCGGTCCGACGGCTATCAGTACGGGATCAATGTGTGGGTAAGTCAACACGGCCGATCAATCTAACAACTTGGTGCAAAGATTGCGATTCGGCGGCGCGGGCGGCACACTCCGCCACGGCACCGAGCGGCCGCAAGGTTGCGGTGCGGCACGGACCGCGAAACCATTTCGTCCAAACGAGGGGGAGCCCATGCGAACTAGCGTAACAGTCGGTCTGATGGCGGCGCTGATGTTGAGTTCTGGCGCAATCGTCCATGCCCAGACCGCGGTCGTCGGAGTCGCGGATGCGGAAGCGCTGTTCCACAGCAAGAACCCGACCCAGGAGAAGAACAAGCAGGCGGCCTACCACATCATGAAAGAGCTGCTTGAGGCAAACCATTGGGAGATGGCCGACCAGTGGCTCACCGAGCGCTATATCCAGCACAATCCGCAGGCTGCGAATGGGCGCGCCGCTGTCGTCAAGTTCTTTACGGAAGTGAGGAAACGGCAGCCGACGCCGATTCCCGATAAATTGGGTACGCCCATCGTTTCGGTCGTTGCCGAAGGCAACTACGTGATCGTCACCCAACCGCGGACGATGAAGGATCCGAAGGATCCCTCGAAGACCTATACCACCACGTGGTTCGACATGTGGCGCTTCGTCGACGGGAAGGCCGATGAACACTGGGATCCGGCCACGCGCTAGAGACTCATTGCGACCGGGAGGGGTGAGCTTGGGCTTACTACCTCCCCGGACGCCATTTTCGGCGAGGGGGCACCATGAAGTACGGCTTGTGGTTTGTTCGACTTCTGTTTGCGGCCTGGATGATTCCGGCCGGCGTGAACCACTTCATTCCCCTATTCCCGCAACCGATGGGCTCCAAACCCCTCAGCCATGAGCTGATTGTGGCCCTCCTCGACAGCCATCTGTTCGATCTCGTCAAGGCCGTGGAGCTGCTTGCGGGAATCAGCGTCCTCACCGGATTCTTCACGCCGCTCGCGCTCATCCTGTGCATGCCCGTCTCGTTCTGCGTGTTCTATTGGGATACGCCGCTCGAGGGATGGGGTTCGCGCGCCGCGATCTTTGGCTCTGCGGTCCTGATCTGCAATGTCATCCTATGTCTGTCCTACATGAGGACCTACCGCTCGATGTTCGCGTTGCGCTCCGTGCCGCGCACCATCCGCGCCACCGACCTGCCTGGAACCGCCCATCCTGCGGGAGTGCGGACATGAAGCCGCTGGTTCTGGTCGGCCGGCTGATCCTCGGCGCCTGGATGCTGGCCAATGGCGCCAACCACTTTTTCTTCTCACTCTGGGCGACGCCGACCGGGCACGAACCGCTCGCCATTCAGCTGATGGCCGCCTTGGTCCACTCGAGACTGTACGACGTGGCGATGACGATCCAGCTGGTTGCCGGAGCGCTGATTCTCACCGGATTCTTGGTCCCGGTGGCGCTTTGCGTGCTCATGCCGATCTCAACCTGCGCGCTGTACTGGTCGCTGATTCTGGATCATCAGCCACTCGGCGCGGGCGCCGCCCTTGTCGCCTTTGCTCTTAATGCCCTGCTGATGTTCGCCTACCTGGATTACTACAGGGGCGTGCTGCAGCCGCATGCCGTGGCACTGACCGAATCACCTGAAGGCGGAAGATCCTTTGATTTCCTGTTCGCGAACCCGAACGGCCGCACCTCGCGCGGCCAGTTCGCGCCCGCCCTCATCACGCTTCTGGCAGTGTTGGCGTTCTACGCGTTCCGGGTAACCGGCCTCACCGCGCATTGGTGCATGCTCATGCTGGTGTTTCCCGCCGTGGTCCTGCACGCCCGGCGCCTGCACGACATGGGGCAATCTGCGTGGCCCGTTCTCGTTCCCGCGATCCTCGCATTGGCTGCCTTCGCCGTCTGGCTGCGGCTCGTCCGCTTCGGTGGCCAGCTCGACGCCGCGCTTCCGGTGGCCGCGCTCGCGATTTTCGCCAGCTTTGCCGTCTGGGGCTGCATTGGCAGGGGGCAGGCCGAAGCGAATCGTTTCGGAGCGATCTGACCGACGCATCTGTGGATTATCCCGCGCTGCGGTGTGATGGAGTTCACGCCGCTGCATGTCCGGGCCGGTCAGCATTGCACAATGAATTGGCGAAGCGCCTTCTGGATCGCGATGGTTGCCGTCGCCCTATGGCAGGGCTGGCACCAGTGGCAATTGCGCCCCTTGCATACTGCCGATGGGCCCATTGCACCCGCCGATCCGGTGCAAACAACTTTGAATGGCGCGGTTCCGATCACGCATGGCGTTGGACATTGACGCCGCGAGCGCGCTACGACATCACGGCGCGCATCCTCAGTCGAGAGAATTATCGCTTCGATGCAATGTCGGATCTCGTACCCGAGGATCTCGCCCTTGGCTGGGGACCGATGTCCGACAATCAGATACTTCAAGACTTTGAAATCAGCCAGTCCGCACGCTTCTATTCCTGGCGCTCGAAAGGCAAGCTGCCGATCCCGCGTGAAGAGGTGATCGAACACAGCGCCAACACCCATGTCATCCCGTTCGACTCCGCCATCCGCGCACAGCTCGAACGGCTGCGCGCGGGTCAGGTCGTGCACTTGACAGGGCTACTGATCGACGGCGTGCGTGACGACGGCCGGTGGGTACACACTTCACTCACGCGAAGCGACACCGGCGATGGAGCCTGTGAAGTCATGCTCGTCGAGGCAATAGAGCTGCCCTAAACCGGGCTCGCAGCCCTCATTACATTTTTCCGCAGTTCCTGTAGAGCACGTAGGCGGCAAGCAGAAAGTATGTCTTCGGTTGTTCGAAGTTCTTGGTCGGGAAAGTGTTTGCCGCGCTGATGGTGGTATTGGCAAATTCGGTGAGGGTCTTGCCATCTTGTTTCTTGAAGAACTTGGCACCGATCAGGGGCGGGGCTGCGCCGCCATTTCCTTCCAGGAATTTGACATCACTTGGTGAAAGGACGCTGATATCCGGCGTCTCCTTTTGATAGTTGCCAGGCTCTCTGCCGGTCATGTTGTATTGATGACAGAACGCACAGTGCGAATCAAAAGCGACCTTTCCTTGTTCCGCCTCCACTTTCGTAAAGGGTATGTTCGAACACAAATTACCCGCCGAGACCGCGCCGGCCGCGGCAGAAAGGACAAATGCCAGGATGAATTTGTTCATTGTTCCAGTACTCCCATAGCCCTCAGCCCATTCCAACTTGTCCAACTTCAAATAGTTGTACGAGCCACAGGTCGATGAATCAAGGAGATGTTACAAACCATCTGATCCCGGTCTCGAGATGCTCGCCAGTGATAACCAATCGCGGCACATGCGCATTGCTTGACGAATCAACTGCGGTCGCTTGCTGGCAATCGGCCTTGCACGACAACCTGGCCTAACATGGTTCAACGCTCATTCCGCCGGGGCGAATCAGCTGACGATGCGCGACCGTCGCGCGAGGGATCGACGTATCGTAAACTGACCCCATGGCACCGGTTCGACCGAAACAATGCCTGATGAGGACGGACTCATGAATGACATAAGGGAATCGGAAGCATGGCCAGCGCTCGAGTACGAACAGTGGGCCGCGACCGCTGCCGCGTTGCATCGATGGTGCCAAATCCTGGGCAAGGTGCGGCTCGCCTTCACACCCTGGCACAACCACAGCTGGCACGTCCCGCTCTATGTGACGGAGAGCGGCCTCAGTACGTCTTCGATTTACGCCTGCGATCTGGCCTTTCAGCTTGAGATCGACCTCGTTCGCCATCGCTGCGTGACACGGTTGCCCGGAAAGGAGCGGTACTTTGTCCTCAAAGCGATGAGCGTCGCCCGCTTCTATACGGACTTGATGGCCGGCCTCCGTGAAGAGAGCATTGATGCCTCCATCGTACGGATGCCAAACGAGATCCCGGACCCTGTCCCCTTCGATGTCGACCGCGATGTAAGGCCTTACGACGCGGACGCCGCGCGCCGCTTCCTGCGCGTGCTCCAGTCGGTCGATCGTCAGCTCAAGTGGTTTCGCACGGGCTTTTTAGGAAAGTCCAGCCCGGTGCACTTCTTCTGGGGAAGCTTCGACCTCGCTGTCACGCGCTTCTCGGGACGGCGTGCACCGCTGCATCCCGGCGGCATACCGGGGCTGCCCGACGAGGTCACTCGCGAGGCGTATTCCCACGAGGAGGCGAGTGTGGGCTTCTGGCCTGGCGATGCGCGGTACCCGAAGGCCGCGTTCTACGCCTACGCCTATCCGAGTCCTAAAGGTATCGAGCGTCAGCCGATCGAACCGCCCGCGGCACGCTTCAACCCATCGTTGGGCGAGATGATTCTCGACTACGAGGATGTCCGAACCGCGGTCGATCCGGCCGCAATGCTGATGACGTTTCTGCAGTCCTCCTTTGAAGTGTTCGCGAAGCAAGGGGGCTGGGACCGCTCGCTGGACTGTCCGCTGGGCGAGCCACGGCGGCCCAGGATCGTTCATCAAGGATGGGCGAGGGAATCATAGCCGAAAGTGCGGCAGGCACCGAGCGAACGCCCACGGCTTCTACCTGCCGAACAGCGGCTTTGCACCTACACGGACGGCTTCTTTTCGCCAAACGTCGCCCTTCTCGAGGACGACAATACTGTCGTACGCGCTGATTCCGAATGTTTGCTTGGTTATGAAGTCTGGCGCTACCTGGCCGCGGCTGTGACTGGCGTTCAATTTATCGAGGAACCCTTTTGTTCGATTCATGAACGTATTCGGTTTATCAACTCCACCCCCATATTCTTCCCAATAGGCGGTGTGGAGATCTTCAACCATGTAGAGGCCATTCTTCGGAAGCTTCGGGTACAGAAAATCGAATGTCGCATTGATGTGGTCCATCTGATGGCTTCCATCGTCAAGTACCACATCGGGAATACCGAATTCGTCAATCACCGACTGCAAAAATCGCTCATCACTTTGATCGCCGATGCGAACGAAGATGCCCGGCCCTTCATAACTCTTGCAGTGCTTCTCAATGTCAATTCCGATAATCCTCGCCATCGGACCAAAGAAGCGCTGCCACATTGCGACGGAACCGCCTCGCGCAACGCCTATCTCGAGGAAGGTCAGCGATTTGTTGCGCCACGGAGCAAAGTGACGCTCATAGATGGGAAAATAATGGACCCACTTGTGAATCACGCGCTCATCATTCGTAACAAAATCCTGCCACAGATTCATGAAATTTCTCTTCGACAGCGAGACAGGCTGAGTTGGGAAGAAGGTTGCCGCCAATGGGTCTGAAGAGGGAGAGATTTTACCCGGGTGGGGACGCATTACTCCAGAACGCTACATTATGAGTTGTCCACAATATGGAACCTGATCTGCTTCGCTGAAAGTCGCCCGCTAAGTCACTTTCTGCAACATTCCCTGCGCTTTGGTGTTCTAGGTAGGCACTTCCATCGCGCCGTCAGGGGATAAAGCGCATGAAACAGCCGAGATTCTACCTACTGCTCCTGCTGGTACCGCTAGCCATGCCCGTTAAGGCTGAGGGCACCTTCTCGCTGCGGCAGGAACCAGGACCCTTTGCGGTTGGCTTGAAAATCGTAGAGCAGTACGACTATTCGCGCACATTCCACGCGCCTATCGACGAGCTGGGCAAACCCTACCAGGGCGAACGCGCCAGGCCGATGCAGACCCTGGTCTGGTATCCGGCTGAGCGCAACTCAGGGAAGTCCGTCGTATACGGCGACTACTATGATCTGAGGAAGACGGAGACCAGCTTCGGGAAGCCTCAGGTATCCGTCGGTTTCGCCGATCAGTTCATGGCAGGCATCGACCCGGGCCAGCCGATGTGGGCGATGCGAAATGCAGCCGCCGCGACCGGACGATTTCCGGTTGTCATTTACGCCCCCAGTGCCACGGCCTATTCATTTGAGAACGCAGATTTATGCGAGTATCTCGCAAGTCACGGCTACCTGGTCATCGCCAGTCCCGGCATGGGAGTTCTACGCCGGTCCAGCAACGATCTGGCTGGAATGGACGCCCAAGCACGAGACATTTCCTTCCTGATCGGATATGCGCGGAGGCTCCCCGCCGCCAGCGTTGACGTCGTAACCGTGGTCGGCTTCAGCTGGGGCGGCATCTCCAATCTCCTGGCCGCGGCCCGTGACAATCGCATTGGAGCAATGGTCGATCTTGACGGCAGCATCCGTTACTGGCCCGGTCTCATCAAAAGCTCCACCGAGGTGCATCCGGAGCAAATGACTCTGCCCACGCTCGCCTTCACCAGTCAGAGCAGCATCGAGACGCAAGACCAGCTGGAAGCCAATAACCCCGTGGCAAGGGGACCGAGCGTACTGAATGCGTACACCCACGGAGATTTAATCACTGTGTCGATGCTCGGCCTCGTGCATCCGCAGTTCAATTCCATGACACAGCGGAGCAACTGGTATTTCGACCACGAATTTCCGGCGGTGCAACTCGCCGACTACAGTCGCGACGACGGCGTCGCAGGCTATGCCTGGGTCGCCCGCTACACGCGAGCGTTCCTGGATGCCTACATAAAGCACGATTCCGCTGCCATGCAGTTCCTTAAGAATCCGCCGGCACAAAACCGCGTACCGGCTCACGTCATGGGGGTGAGCTTCCGTGCCGCGCAACCGCTGCCGCCCACACTGGACGACTTCAAGGCGTCCGTAGGCCGGAACGGATTTGATCATGCTGGCGATCTCTACGCAGAAATGCGGAAAGAACGTGCGGACTTCAGGCTCGACGCCAGAGCCGTCAGCACATGGGGATATGATTTGCTCGCCGACAACCGGGTTACCGAAGCCGTCCCAATCATGCGTCTCGCCGTAGAGATTGACGCCTCAAGCGAGGAGTACGCGGCAGTGGCGGAAGCATATTTAAGATCCGATCATAGACAACTGGCGATAGACAACTATAGAAAGGCCCTGGAATTGGTTCCCGGCAATCCTTTCATCAAACAGACTCTTGAAGAGTTGGAGGGTCAATCGCCCCGTCGTTGATAACCCATGTCGGCGCTCGATGCCAACCGTTGCCGATCGCGCAGCAGCAGTTCATAGTCGCCCAGGAACAATGGCCGCGGCTCGGAAATGAAGCCACCAAATTTGCAGCTGATCGCGGCTTTGACGGCCGGCGACGAGTCGACGCGGCTCAAGGCCGCTCTTACAATCGGCTCCAATCCCGAACCGGGTCTGGTCGAGGCCCTCATTGCGCGGTGCGCGATTGAGCCCGACTTCTACGTGCGGGACATGCTCACCTGGGCGTTGATCCGTCTTCCGTCGACGATCACTGTCCCAAGACTGCTCGCAGAGCTGCGTTCAGAGCGCGCTCAGGCACGAAGCCAGGCATTGCACACCCTGTCCAAGATCGGGGACGCCAGCGCATGGCCTGCGATCACGCGCACCCTGCTGCGCGACTCCGACGACGAGGTCGCCCGCAGCGCATGGCGCGCCGCGGTCGCCCTGGTGCCCGACGGGCAGCGGCAGGACTTAGCTGAGGAACTGGCCGCGCTGCTCGGACGCGGCGATCGAGAAGTGCAGCTCAGTCTGAGCCGCGCCCTTGTCGCCCTCGGTGCGCAGGCGATCGAGCCGATTTTGCACGAGGCGATGGCAAGCAATGACCGGGGCGTCCAAGCACATGCGACCGCCACGGAGCGGCTCCTGCGCAACCAAGACGCCGGTTCGGAGCTCGCCGTCAACGCGGCGAAACGCCTATTCGCGCTCAGCAAGGAACGATAGGCGCAGACACGAGCCGGTCAACTCATTCAAAAGATTGGGATTTATGCGATGTAGCCGTAGAACTTAAATACAATAAGTTCTTATTGTTTGACAGCAAGTGCTTATTGTTATATAACATCTCCTCAAGGAGATGAACCATGACGGACCGCAGACCCCTTGCCCAGCTCCGGCGCTTGACCGTGACCGAACTGTCGATCCCACTGGCGATGTATGAGCTCAACCCAGAACCTCTAGCACCGGGCCGCTCGTCTCTCACGCGAGCCGGCCCGGATGCGGCGCGCGATTTACTCGTCAATAGGCAACCCGCGAAATCGGGAGAATCGACATGAGCTTGACGGAAACACCGGCCGACAACGGCGCCGTCGAGGTTGGCATCGCGACAGGAAAGAAACTTGCTTGCCTGGTATGTGCGCATGAGCGATTCCACAAGCGCCGGGCGCTACTGAATACACGCACTGCGACATTCTTTAAACTGGACTGGGCGAATGCGACCGCGACGAACTTGGTCTGCATGCAGTGCGGATACATTCATTGGTTCCTGAATCCCTAATTCGTGCGGTTACGGCCCGACTGGTTTACGATTCGGGGGTCGGGATTCACGCGGAGAGCACTGTGCGTGGGACCTTTGTTGCAAAAGCTGCGATTGCGATGGCTTTGTGCTGGATCGCCCTGGTCGCCTGCACAACGCATTTGCCGACCGCTTACCGCACGTACAACTCGGATTACAAAGTACCCTACCCCCGGGCGTGTTTTGTGGATGGCCGCAGCTGCCTATCCATGAGTCCCGAGCCAGCGCAGCCGTGCCTGACATCGGATCGTTGCGCCCTGAATGGCAGCGTTCAATCGCTCGAATTGAGCGGTAACACCGCCGTACGCGACCTGCGTATCCAGCCCCCCTGAGGAGGCCTGTATTCAGTCCTTGGTGAGGGTTTCACTTTGACAGACGATCGCCGGCTTATTGGCGCGCTCCAAGGTTTCCAGAGATTCCGCCTTGGCAGCCCATATGTCGCCCGTTCGGTCTAGTGCTACCTCCCAGAGAGCCTCGTGGTCGGCGTGCGCCACTTGGTACAGTTCCCATCGCACGACCACGGAGTTGGGATGCCCAGCCGTCCGAAACTTCGATTCGATATTGTTGCGCCGCCATTCCGGTTTACCTAGGGTACCGAGATAGTGGATGCCTGATACGGGCCCCCAATCACTCATCGTCGCAGGCCACGGTGTGCTTGCAACGCTACTCCCCGGTGCAACCAGTGGATTGGTTGCCCGCGAATGCAACTGGTCGACGAGCCTACGGACCAGTTCACTTCGATCGCGGCGCACAGTCCTGCCTGTCTGCATCTTGTACGCGCTTGCGACAGCCGAATCGTCAATACGAGAGATACCATACTCAAAAAAGCGGAATGTCAGCTCAACCGTTGCCTTCGTATCAATTGACTGTCCCTGCGACCTTGCGGGCATGAACTTCCATGCGTTCGCGGCGGCCACCGCAGTAGCGTCAAGCTTCTGCGATCCGGAGCTGCGCTCGACCTCGATCTGATCTGTGCCTCCGGTCGGAAGTACCCGAAAGCCGAGACGCACGGTTCCCTCCATCTCGGTCCGCGCCCAGTCCAACGTGTACGAGGGCCGCAGCCAGACCACCATTCGCGGCTTCTGAATTTTTGGTATGGCGGTGGGCTCGCGGGGCGCAGGATACGGCTGTGCCTGCTCTTCTTCGGCGACGGGGTCCGCGTCCATTAAGGGCCCGGAGTCATGCGGACTCGGACAACCCTCGCCATTCACCGGCCAAACATCGATTCGCGGGAAGTGCCAGGCCCGCACGCCGTGTATGGACGACCTCTCGACCACCGGTGGCAGCCAGGGCCTCGATCGGATCGGCACCGCCTCCCGAATCGGAGCATTCGCAATAGCTGCCCGGAACATTGGCGGGCCATCGAGCGTAGCCCTGCCGCGTGCGTGGGTCAGCTCATAAAGAACCCAAGCATGAGCCAGGAGCACGAACAGCAAGAGGAATGACCGCGTAAATCCAAGCTTCCGTAGAAGCTGCAATCCTCTTAGCCAATGCCTTGACAGCCATTCAGCAATCATACAACTGAACGCCCCCGATGCCTCCCGGTCAATGCGTCAAATGAGACGCGCCGCCGGTTACCCGACCGTCCGTCGCACGCTTCGATGCCTGAAGGTTATACGTGAAGTATTCAGCCGTCGAGAAGGCCCCCTTTCTCATCGATCGGCGAGGAAATCGGCGCTGACAGCAAATACCTGGCCGGGGTAGCATTTCAGACATGCTCACCTGGACTCGAATTCAGTCCCTCTACGAACCCATCCCCGATCGCCACGCGCGTGCCGCGCAGCTGATGGGTCTGTCCTGCCCTGCGCCGGTGTTCGCCGGCCTCTTCCATGACCGGCACGACGATCGGGATCTGGAGTCGATGCTCCGTGACCTCGATTTCAGCCAGGTCACGTGGGAGCGCGAAGAGCGTTCGGGTGCGTCGCTGCGGCAGGTCTCAGTGGACCGGGCATTCCAGGAGGCCGTTGATGAGGCCTACCGCGATATCGTCGATAACGATGTCATCCATGAACGGCAGGATGTGGTCACGTCCTGGCGCGAAACTGGTACGTGGATCGAGCCGCCGATCTTCCTGTCCGGAGCGGTTCTCGGCACTGCGATACGAGACCACCTGCTGGTGGGATCGACACGCTTGGGATGTCTTAGGGCCTTTCTAGACCAGGGAGTCGTTACGGAGGGGGCGCGACATCAGGTGTGGGTGGGGCACCAGTCATGAGCTTGATGTAACACTGCGCGTCTTGTCATCCCAGCGCCAGTTGTTCTGCCCTGCAGCTATCTTCACGCCGCCGATCCAGCGCTCGGGGACTTCTGATAAGCCGAGCTGCGCGGTTCCTGCAAGCAGGGCGCGTCCCCGCTCGGTAATTGCGAACGCGTCATGCCGCCATACGCCGGATTCCCTGCGGCGCTCTTCGCGCAGCAACACCGCATCGCTGATTCTTGCCAGTTGCCGCAGTTCGTATTCATACCCGGTGTCGCCAAGACCCGGCAGCGGATCGCGTTGCATCACGGTGCCCACCAATCTGCCGGCGGACACCGGGCTCTGCTCGGCAAGCGCGCTCAGCAACAGCCATTGGGTCAGACCAAGGACCTGGTCCACTGAAGGCAGTTCCTGCAAATGTCTACGCAAGGCTGGCGCAAGATCGGGGAACAACGGCGTGCCGGTGCGCACCCATTCCGCCAGTGGCCGCGGATCGCTTGAGCAAAACACTTTCCATACCGCATTTCCAAACGCGACCTGCTGCTTGCTGAGAGATCTGCGTTGTTCCCACAGGAGCCGTAGCCCTTCGGGCGGTAGCTGGCCGAGCCCAACGAAGCGTGTTGCACCTGGAAAGTCGTTGGGGCCTACGAGTTGCAGGCATGGCGGTGCGCCGTGTTCCGCGAAGCAGGAAAGACAGCGCAATAGAACAAATTGGTCATAGCGATCGTGCTCCAGCCACAACACCACACGTTCATAGTTGCGACTCGCGCTAGCCAACTGGTTTTCTTCCTCCCGCAAGCCCTGCAGCACAGCATCGCGGGTAAGTGAAATATCCAGGTTGCCGGCACTTTCCGTGATGAAATCTGCGCGTTGTTCCAGCCAATTTGGCGCATCCGTCACGGGTCCGTGCAGGTAAGGGTTGATGTGCCGATTGAACGTCCCGGTAAAACCGGCCTCAAGCAATGTCTTCCGGATATCGTCGCCACAGCGAATGTGCATTGTGGGGCAGTCGCTGTCGCAAGAAACACCGTCCAGCGCGGCGCGCGTCTGTTCCATTGCCTGGATATGCAATTTCAGCGCTGCCCAGTTGCCAAAGCGTAGCTCACGCGCTATGCAGTGCTGCGCTCGTGCCAGTTGCAACTTGCCGGGGGCGCCCGTCATGGCGAGGCGCTTCAGTGCCGCGGGTTCACCGCTTTGCGCCGCTTTCAGCAAATCCTTGGCGCGTTTTTTCTGCTGTTCGAGATTCAGGCGAAACGCAGCATAGGGCTGCGGAGTAGCAGCGGGCATGACAGTCTCCTTTCGGGTGTCTGCGTCCGCATTCAGACTGAAAAGAGACGTTGAGTGGGCCTGTCTCTATCTAGGATCGTGGGCGCTGCCCTTTCCGCGGACGCGGCTGCTTCGACCGAGCACGGTTATTGTGTGGCAGGGCCGGGAAGGAGGTCAACTGAGGGTCTGACATTGCCTTTAGCGCACGCGCCGTGAATAATGCCCAGGCGTGGCCGCTGATCGCCACCCCGGTCACGGGATTCGTCACCGCCATTTTTGATCAGCAACCCCTACCGCGATTCGCGGCCAACAGCCGCTCAACTTTGACCTGAGATCTATGAATCCAAAGCCCGCCCGTAGGACCGTCGCCAGTGCGCTTACCACAGCGGTGATCTCCGGTCTTGGCGCCGGCTGCCTTCTGGCGTCGCTACTGTTCGCCACTCCGATGCAGCGCATGCCTCACGTGGCTTTCATACCGCTCGTGGGTATGTTCCTGGTCTACTCGGGCATCGCCGTGACTCGGCTGGGCGCCATGAACATCCCCAACTCAAAGTCCGTCGTTGCGATCCTCGGCGGCCTTGTTGTGACCGCTGTTGTCGGTGCGGTTCTGATCCAGATCATCGAATGCCGCTATGGCGCCTGCATCAATCTATAGGCGCGCTAAATACGGGCCTCAAGGACCATATTGAACGGTCCTTCGGTCGCGCGTCTCACCCGCGAGAATCCTGCGCCGCCGATGATTGCCGAGAGTTTCGCCTCGCCCGCCTGCGCGCCCAGGCCCTCTCCGACCTCCTGATCGAGAGAAGTGGGAACGCAGATCATCGTTGATGCATTGTAATAGAGGCGGCCCACCGGATTCATATTCTGCTCGGGCTTCTCGCCGGCGATGGGCTCGACGATCATCCAGGTGCCGTTCTTCTTCAGGATTTTACGCACATGCGCTGCGCACCCACGTGGGTCTCCCATGTCGTGAAGGCAGTCGTACATCGTGACCAAATCAAAGTTGCTCTCCGCGATGTCCTTCGCCGTGGCCACCTCGAATCGCACACGGTCGCTGACACCATGGTGCTTCGCGTGCTTTCGGGCATCCTCGATGGACGGCTCGTGAAAATCAAAACCGATGAATTCGCTTGTGGGGTAAGCCTGCGCCATAAGAATGGTCGAGAATCCCACGCCGCAGCCGATATCGGCGACTTTCGCGTGTGCCGCGAGTTTCGATTTCACGCCCTCTAGCGCCGGTATCCAGGCTTGGACGATATTGTTGACGTACCCCGGCCGAAAGAAGGCGCCCGTGGCGCAGAATAGACAGCCCGCGGAATCGCCCCAGCGCACGCCCGAGCCTGACCGAAATGCCGCTTCGACCTTGGCCTCGCCCTCGATCATGGCAGCCGCAAGCTCGAAAGCACCGGCGAGATACACCGGACTGTCTTTCACCACAAAAATCATGGCCTGCTCCGGACTGATACTGAACGCGTCGCTTGCCGGATCGAAATCTATGTATCCATTCGCCGCCTGGGCCAATGCCCACTCCCTGACGTAACGTGGGGCCAGGCCACCTGCCCGCGCAGCAAGTTCTGCCGCAGTGGCGGGACCACCCGTGCTGAGCGCGTCGAATAATCCGAGTCGAAAGCCGATTCGCGTGGTTGGCACGCTGAAAGCGCCGCCCAGATCGCCCAACATCTTGCCGATGAAACCGTTTAGTTTTTTCTCATCGAGTTGCGCCATGACTGACCCCGCGAGTGGACGTATCGGGCGGCATTTTACGCGCGAAGTATTTGGTATAGGATATTTTTGGTCCGAGCTGCGCTAAAGAAGCTAAGACCTAGCCAAAGCGCGGTCGCCCATGGCCGCCCGTTGCAAGTTGCCCTGTGTTGCAGTGCATGCAGGATTGGGCGAACTCGCGCGAACTCCTCGCGGCCGGATGCATCAAAGGCGCCGCACCCACGATCGAGCTGCGGCGCCAATGATGTCTTTGCGATTATTGAACCTGAGTGGAACCAGACGCACTCACGGAGCTGTTTGCCCCGGCGTTGGCGTTCGAATTCCCCTTGACCCCGCCACTCACAGTCTGGGAACCGCTCGCGTTCACGCCATTTCGACCGGCGTTGCCACTTACATTTCCGCCGGTTGATCCCTGCGCGCCTCGCGCTCCGCTGCCAACCGCCGCCGAGGTGGAATTCGCGGCGGCGTTGTTGCCTCGTGCCGCTGCCGTCCCCGCACTGCTCGATACGTCGCGCTGCGCACGCGAAGCGTCCGTTTTTGCAGTCGCCGAGGTCTGCGAGGCAGCCTCTTTCGAATCGGATTCGACGCGGCCTTTTGCGCTGCCGGCGGCGCTGCGCGCCTTGGCCGTATCATCGGCTGTCTTTTCGGCTAGGCGACCCTTCGCATCATCGTTTGCGGAAGCAGCGCCGCTTGCGGCAGTCCCGATGCCGGCGTTCCCACTGCCGCCCGCACCCCCCACAGTGCCGGCGCCGCCGACGCTACCGGAACCGCCAAGCGTCCCGCGCACCGCGCCACCACCGCCCAGCACCTGCGCTTCTAACGGGGCACCGGCAATGAGAACACCCGTCAACATGATTCCCGACCAGATTCGCTTATTCATCGCTACTCCTTAAAGATAGTTTGCTTCAAACAGTTAGAAAGCTAATTCCAAAGAAAGCCCACCGAAGATTGTCGATCCAAAAGCGGAGTCGCTAACCCCGCCGGTGAGACTGGCGCTCAGGTGATCGCCGAATACCTGCCTCACCGACGCGCTGTAATTGTTGATGGTCGTCGCCAGCACGGCATCCCTTGCATTGGTCCAATCCAAGTGCAGGGATGTCTTATTGAAGTCATGCGCCAGATCCGTATTGACGATGTGCTCCAGTGCCCCTTGATCGAGCGTGACGACGGATCGCGTCAGTGTCGGGGCGACGCTGACCACAGAGGTCAGAAGGCCCGGCAAGATCTGTCCAACGGGACCTGAAATGATGGGCAATGTGGGTAGAAGGCTTGCCGGTGGCGGCGGCGCGCCCGGCGTGCTGCCGGTCTCGCTTTGCGATTCCGTGTAGCGGGACACGGAACCGAAGTGGTACCAGATCGCTTCCGTCCCTATGCTCCACTGCGCATGCGCGTACTTGATGCCGCCGCCAAAGCCATTGCCCGCGAAATGGCCACTGCTGCGACCTCCAGTGTCCGCGTTCGGCGAGTAATCCACGTCAAAGTCCCGAGCCTCGGCAATCCCGGACAGCGTCAAGCCTGCATGACTCCAGGACAAGCGAGTGCCAATGGTCTGGTTACTGAACGGCGTCGCATCCCAACGCTTGTAGTAGACCCGCAGACTTAAATCATCGCCGGCCAGATCGAATGCTGCCCGTTTGGATGTGCCATCCAGCGTTCCCACTGGTGATTTCGACCGTGTTTCGCCACCTCCGGCACTCACATCCCACCAATTGGCACCGGAGAAGGTCGCGTCGTCATCGAGGGAACGGCCCCCGGAATTGTCGAACAACGCCGACGCGGAATCACTCACATGCACATCCGCAAATGCGTGGGTCGAGGCACCAGCGATGCCTGTCATCAGAATCCAGAGCGCGCTTCTATTCATAACCGAAAGCTCCAACTTTTAGATATTTGATTGCTGGAGCAACTGTGACCGGAGGGAATTCGTTTACCAAGCTGGAATCTCTGGGCGCGAGGATTCCATCACGTGTATATAACGCTCAGAACTCATGACAGATTCGGCCTACACAGGCCAAGAATCGACCCACGCAGAGCGTGGCAGGCAATACGTTAAGCGTTACTCAGTAACCGAGGCGGAATCACGGGGTGCAGGGGCACGCTGGCTGGTAACCAGAGCTGCCCATTGTCAAATTGCCGACCGCCGCGGAGCCGCGCATAACAAATGGGGGCCACCCATCAGGTGGGCGACTTAGATCATGCCAACGCGAGCCGGCGCGCCAGTTCGGACCGTCTGCTCGTCGGCGCGATAACGCGACTCCAGCATGATGGACCGGAAGCCTGAAGGCGCTCTCGGAGCCAACGTCTTCCGGCACCTCGTGCTGACGATTGATTACCCGCGCAATACGGCCTGGATTACCTGCAAGCAAAGCTCTTCTGCACGGCTGCCAAGGAATACTAGCGTTACCGGCCGAGGCCTCCTCACCGTTCGTCGAGAGGCTTTTGTCGAACGCAACCGTTAAGCTTCGGTATCGTGGCAATCAAGAAGAAGCCTCGCCCCATTCGCACCCGACCCCGTCCCAAGTGGCTGTATGGTTTGGGACTGGCGATCGCCTATGGCCTGTACTGGCCCGTCATACAGTTGCTGATGCTGTTTGGGCAGTGGCCGCGCGCCATGACCCGGCTGATGACGAGGTTACTGGGGAAGTTTCCGGACTATGCGCCGACGGCGGCCGATGTGTTCGTCTGCTCATACTATAAGAGCGGCACCAACTGGGCGCTGCAGATCTGCCAGCAGATTGCCTGGCGTGGCCAGGCGCAGTTCGCACACATTCACGATGTGGTGCCGTGGCCCGATATACCGCGAAGATTCCACTACGGCGTATCGCTTGAGGATCCGATCAGTGCCGCATCGCCGAGCGGCCTGCGCGTTATCAAAACGCATCTACCTGCCGGCAAGGTGCCCTATTCCGCAACTGCCCGCTATCTGTGCATCGTACGCGATCCGAAGGACGTGTTTGTCTCAAGCTATCACTTTACACGGCAGACCGTCGCTGGGCCGTTGATGCCCTCGGTCGAGCGCTGGCTGGACTGCTTTCTTTCGGGAGATGCGATGTTCGGTCCCTGGGCCGAGCATGCCGCCGGCTATTGGGAATGGCGTGTGCGGCCCAATGTGCTGTTCCTGACCTACGAGGACATGAAACGGGATTTGGAGCAGGCCGTGACGCAGATTGCGGGATTCATGGGCGTGAATCTTTCGCCCCCGGAGCTGCTCGCGGTGGTTCACAAGTCGTCGTTCCCGTATATGAAGTCGATAGAGCACTGCTTTGAAGCTAATGTGGCGAGCCAACCTCTGTGGGTGCGACCCAAAGGGGCCATGATCCGACGGGGCGAGGCCGGTAAGAGCGACGATGTGCTTTCGGCGGCCCAGCGTGCCCGCATCGATGACTATTGTCGACGGGATCTGGCACGACTGCATTCAACGTTTCAGGGCGTCGGCTGAGGTTACGTGCCCTGCGCGAGTGTTCCGAGTCGTTCGATGTTGGCGCCAATCGAACGAATGACCCCCGCCGGATTGCCCCCGACCAGGGTGTTCGGGGGAACGTCCCTGGTGACCACTGAACCCGCGGCGATAACCGAGTTCTCGCCCACTGTTACGCCACCGATGACAATGGCGCCAGCTGCGATCCACACGTTCCTCTGGATCCCGATGGGCTTCGCGATTGTAGCGCTGCGTCGCTGCGAAGGTTCGAGGGGATGGCCCGAAGTTATTAGGCTCACATTCGGTCCAATCAATACATCGTCTCCGATGTCGAGGCCCCCAAGATCATAGAACGTGCAGTTCTGATTTATGAAAACATTGTCTCCGACGCGGATTTCCGCGCCGCCGCTGGTATAAAACGGGGGGATCAGCGAAAAATTTGCGCCCACGTTCTTACCGATGAGTTCGCTAAACAGTGTCCTGATTTCGTCCCCATCATCATAGGTCAGACGGTTGAGCTTGGCGGTGATCGCCATCGCTCGCTTGACGTTGGCCACCATGGCCGCTGATTCCGACGTCCTGCGGTAGATAACCTTGGTGCGTTCCTCATCCGGCATTGGTTAGTGTCTTCGGGGAGGTGGAGCGGGTGATGGGAATCGAATATATCGCTGGCGTGCGGTTATTGTCTGAAAATCATACGGTTGTGGGCAATGCGATCTGCCGCGTGCGATTTACGTGCGAAAACACTGTCATACCAGCCAACGCCAGCCAATGCGACCATTGGGGAGGAACACCGCTGTGGTAGCGGCGGGCGAGCGGTCCTCAATGACCGTATCTCCCGGTGGCGACCGGCAGCTATGTGGCAATGAAAGTTTGGTATCGGAGGTATCACTCCGGCAAGGTATGCACGTCTAGTCGACCTTACTCCAAACTAACACGGAAGAACTCTTTTTGCCGGTCAGTGGGTTCTTTGCCGGCAGCGTCGTAATGTACAAGTGGTTGTCATTGATTCTGAACCGACGAACTTGAGTCGTGCCTGTCCACGACTGGTTCCACGATGCATCGATAAAGTGCCTGACCTCATCGCCCTTGATGCTATAGCTTCCTGCATAGGTGACGAGGCCGATGTAGAGATCGATTCGCTCCGCATCGGTTGGAACAAAAGTCGCGGGCACTTTTCGCCCATCCTTTATTAGAATGGCGTACATCCGGCAGTCGGACCCGTAGCTTAAGAAACCGCTGGGATGCGCGCCCAGCAAGTTGGTCTTCTGGCCGGTCGCCAAGTCCTCGGTGGCATAGGAAAGGAGCTTCCAGGTCCCAAGCTGCGGGCCAGTACAGCTTTGGTGCCGTTGCCCGCTCGCGTCCATGCTTCCGAGAAAAAGGATGCAGTAGGCAACGACAATAGAACGTTTCATTTGGTTCCTCCGCTACGAAATAGAGCGGCGCGCCAACGAGTACTCCTGACTCATTGAGGTCTCACGCTACCGTCCGCTATCGGAAGTTCAAGAAAGAGCACTTGGCTTCCTAGAGGCTGCGATTTTGGTTCGCGGGCATTCGCCGTGCGCGGTAACTCGCCGAGACGAACAGCGAATTTCTCCCGTCGCGTGAGCTATCGAGAAATACCTTCAACGAGAAATACCCGGCTGCGCGCAGATTTCCGGCGAAGCGGCGCGATGGCTTGGTATTCGGGTGAATCTTCAAACGATCTTGCTGCCGCAAGACTGTCGAATTCGATCACGACGAATCTATCAGTTGGTGGGTCGCCTTCGACGGCGATGATGTGCCCGCCGCGAACGACATATTTTCCGCCGAAGTGCGTGGCTAGTGGGCCAACGGCGGCGACGTAGCTCTTGTAAGCTTCCGGATCGGTCACGGTGATTTCGGCGATCACATATCCCCTTGGTGCCATTGTGGCAGCTCGAAGAAAGGTGGGGCCCGTCGCTGCAAGTATCAGCGCGGCCACGGCCGGGAGTAAGTGCCTTTTTCCGTTCATCGACAACCTCCTGCTGTGGTTAGCATTAGCGGACGCTGGCGACGATGAGCATAGCTGTTTATCGCGCGCAGGGGTCACTCAGCTCATGGAACGTACCGCGTGTGAAACCACAGCCAATGCCAGCGAACGCGGGCCAACTATTGCGTGCCGCCCAGACGCCCATTGGCCAGCGACGGCAGGGATTGGAGCGGGTGATGGGAATCGAATATATCGCACAGCCGCTATCAATCCATACCAATCAGTGGGTTAATGGCGATGAACCGCTTTGCGTGCGAATCTTGTGTGAAAACAACGGCCACACCAGCCAGCGCCAGTCCATGCGGGCGTGTTTACGGCGACAGCGATCGATGATCCGTCAGTCGCGGGGGGCCCGGCTATACTGCCCGAATAAAGGGCGGTCGAGCCCTCGCCTCGGGAGGTGAACTTATGCGCCGCCTGCTGAATATGCTATCGGCATTCAGCCTGCTTGCGGTCATCGCGGGTTCGTCCGAACAGAGCTTCGCTCAGGTTGTGCCTGGTCAGAACGGTACTCAATCCATAGATGCTATTTTCCAGCAATGGAACCGGGCGGATTCACCCGGCTGCGTAGTGGGCGTAGACCGTCCTGGAGTCCGGCGTCTGGTCAGGAGTTATGGATCTGAGGATCTAGAGCACGATGTTCCCAATACTGAATCAACCGTCCTCGAAGCCGGATCCGTCTCAAAGCAATTCACGGCAGCCGCGATACTCACCTTGGCGGAGCGCCACAAGATACGGCTGAGCGACGATGTCCGTGCCTACCTTCCGGAGCTTCGCGATTATGGTGCACCGATTACGATCGCCGAACTGCTTGGACACACCAGCGGCCTGCGCGACTGGGGAGTGGTGGAGGACATAGCGGGGTGGCCGCGCACGACGCGCATCTACACTCTCGACGAAGTCCTTGATATCGCCGCTCGGCAGAAACATCTGAACTATCCGCCCGGCACTGCCGTACACGAATACCGGCTACAACCTCCTCGCGATCATCGTTGCCAGGCTTTCCGGTCAGTCGCTGGCTGAATTTACGCACGCAAACATGTTCGTCCCGCTGGGGATGAAGCAGACGCAATGGCGCGATGACTTCACGCGTATCGTCAAAGGCAGAGCGATCGCTTACGTGCTCGGCAAGGACGGTTATCGCCAGCAAATGCCCTTTGAGAACGCTTACGGCAACGGCGGACTGCTGACAACGGTCGATGACCTGCTCAGGTGGGACCAGGCACTCTCGGCCGGTGAGCTCGGTAAGTTCGTCACCGAGGAACTTCAGCGCCAGACCTTGCTCAATGGCGGCCGGCCCATCGCATACGCAAGGGGCCTCTTTGTGCAGTCTTATCACGGCTTACGTGAGGTTTCTCACTCGGGCGCCACGGCCGGATACAGAGCCTGGCTCGGTCGTTATCCGCAACAGAATCTGTCCATCGCTTTGCTGTGCAACGCCGGGGACGCCGATGTCGTTCGTCTGGCTCACAGCGTGGCGGACCTATTCCTGCCAAAACTCATGCCAAAACAGGCTCTCGGAAGCGCACCCACCCTCTCACTCTCACCTGAGCAACTTACGGAACACGTGGGACTGTATTTCGGATTGCCGACCGGATCGGCGCTACAAGTAACTGCGCTTGATGGCTCGCTGCGTGTTGGGGCTGGGGCTGTGCTCGTCGCCCAATCACCTGATGCATTCACACTCGGCTCGAGCACCGTGCGTTTTACCTCTCGGGATCACTTCAACCTTGAAGATGACAGCGGCGGCATACAAGCGTTCGATCGTGTCCAGCCATGGCACCCGACTGCTGAGCAACTGACGGCATTTGTGGGCAGGTACGCAAGCGATGAGACTTTGTCCACGTGGGTCGTAAGCATAACCGGTGGGAAGCTCGAGCTTGTCCCGCTGGATCGGCGTACGACGCCCCTGACTCTCACACCCGTCTATGAAAACACATTTTGGTTGGAACCGAGGACGACCGGGGCAGTCGGCTTTTCGTTTGACTCGCACCGGCAAGTTTCAGGCTTCGACTGGCACACTCCGCGCGTGTACTCACTTCACTTTGTGCGCATATCTGCCGACGAAGGCCCGCATTAGCTGGGTGTCGCCAGACTGGAGCGGGTGATGGGAATCGAATATATCGCGAGCCTATTCGCCTTTGTAACCCGCTTCGAGCTGGTGTCGAACGGCAAGGATCAACACCGTATCCTCGGCTGGTAACCAGCGATATTTGGCCACATAGCCAAACTTGCCGCGAGACAGGATCAACTCCCGGCGCCCGTCCTCCGCTTCGCTGCCCAGCAACGGATGGTCTGCAAGCAACTCCAAGGCTCGCCTGACGCTGACCATCCGCTCACGCGCGAGCTCTGGATTGTGGTTTGCGAGAAAATCGAAAAGCCGCTCCAGATCGGCGAGCGCTCGAGTCGTTACTTGGACGCGCGCCATGCGCGCGCTCGTGGACGTCGAACCGACTTCCCTGCCGCACGAGCCTCGAGATAATCGAACGCCGCCGCAACCGGAACAGCTTTGCCGCTCGCCATCGCTTCCTTTTCCGAGACTGCCGCATCCTCCGCAAACCGCTCGCGAAGCTCGGCGCGGTTCGCCTCCTGGCTCAACAAGTCAACCATGAAAGCGTGCGGCGTCTTATTTGCCGCACCGGCAAGTCGCTCGATCCGCCGCTTCAGCTGTTCTGGAATTTTAAGGCTCGTGGCAGCCATCGATCAAACCCCTGAAATGCGTTGGTAGTCAAAAAGTACTACCTGTGCAAGTCGAAGTCAAAAAAATGATGCCGGAGCAATAGCCGGGCTTGGCTGGCACTGGCCGGCGGTGGCAACCGAGATTGGAGCGGGTGATGGGAATCGAACCCACGTTAGCAGCTTGGGAAGCTGCAGTTCTACCATTGAACTACACCCGCGCGGGGAGCTGATTCTACGGTTCCGGCGGCGCCTCCCGCAATGCCGCGGCGCCTATAATGCTGGCCCATGAAACCAGAACTCGAGTTGCTGCTGGAAATTCGCGCGAGCCTCGCTGCGCCCATTGTGGTTGGTGACGTTCCGGAGGGCGCACGTCGCGTCGTGCCAATTGATGGCGGGACCTTCGAGGGCCCGCGGCTGCGCGGGACGCTGATTCCCGGCGGGGCCGACTGGCAGTACCTTCGCCCGGACGGGGTGATGATCGTCGAGGCGCAATACCTGTTGCGCACGGATGATGGGGTCGTCATACAGGTGAATAATCGCGGCATGCGCCACGGTCCTGAGGCGGTGATGCGCCGCCTCGGCGGCGGCGAGGCTGTCGATCCCGCCGACTACTACTTCCGCGCCACCCCGCAGCTGTCGGCACCCGCCGGACGTTACGAGTGGCTGAACCGGCGCATGTTCCTATGCAGCGGCGCCCGCTACCCGGACGCCGTTGTACTGTGGTTCTACGAAGTGCGCTGACCGCCGTTACTTGGCCAGCTGGAACAGCGTTGAGGGCACCCAGCCCTCGTTGCCCAGCTCATCGGTCACCTTCCACCAGATGCCGTCCTTGTCACCGCTCGGATACAGCGTCATGCCGGGATCCAGATCGCGCACGACCTTGGCCTTGATGTTGGACGCCGCATACATCTTGCCGGGCTTGGACATCGTCACGGATTGCGTGACGTTGTCGGCCTTGGCGTTCAGGTCCATGCCCCTGATCTGCGTGACCATTTTGGTGAAGGCATCAAGGTAGGCCATCGTTATGACCTGGCCGATCTCGGTATTCGCGTAGCTGCTCGCGCCGGCGGCTGCGAAGGCGCCAAAGAACGAGCCGCCGCCGCCGCCCCAGCCCACATCGGTCTTCTTGGAATGGCCCTGCTCCAACGCAACCTGCTCTGTGGAACGGACATCAGTCAATGTGAGGACCACGTCGGCCGTCTTGCTCTTGATGCTGACGCCACCGACCACCGCTCCAGCCATGCCGTGGAGAAAACCGCCCAGCGCGCCACCGATGTTCGTGCCGCCGGAATTGCCGTTCTTGGTGACGAGGTCAGGCACCAGTACGTAATCAGCCGCCTTCATCTGGCCCTTGCCGATATTGGAGCCGCCGCGCGTCTCACCGCTGGCCGAGAGGGCACGCTCCTTTTCGGCGGCCGCCAGCCCCTTACCCCGATCCAGCAGCGTGAAGCAGTTGGACTGGGACACAAAGACTTTGATGAGTGCCTCGGGCGAATCGAGCTGGTATTGCGTCCACCAGTTGTTTTCCGGTTCAGTGACGGCCAGCGTGCCGATTCTCTTATCGCAAGTTGGTATCTGCGGCGGCGGCGCATCAGCAGCCCGCGCGCTGGCTACCAGACCGGCACTGCTGAGGACGAGCGAAGTCAAACCGCCAACAATAAATCGTCGATTACGCACATGACCTCCCCACTTAGTCTTTTGCTTTCCGCCGCAGTCAATGCCACGGCGTGCCCGCATTTGCGGATCATTATGGGGAATTGTAGCGAAAGGGAGCCGAGGGCGGTGGCCCAATCGGCGAGCTCAACGGGGTGAATGAGCGGTGCTCATCCACCCCGCGAGATTAGCGGACGGTGTAGCCGCGCGCGTCCAGACACGCCGCCATGGCGCGACCATAGTTGGCTCGGGAACCGCCGCCGGCGGCCGCCGAGGCCTGGCTGGTGGGATCAAACCCCGTCTGGGCCTTCGCCCACGTATGACACTGGAATTTGTCCGTCGCTTGCTGCTGATCGTTCTGCCCGTTGCGCGGGTAGGCAATGATGCCGCCACCGACGTCGCCTGCGGGCGGTGCAACATCCGGCGGTGTGTTGTCGACACTGTTGCCGGCGTTGGCCCCCGCGGCAGCCGCAGCGTTCACATCATCCGAATAAGTAGCCGGCGGCGGGTCCACGGCCACATAGTTGTTGTCCGCGGCATTCCAGTTGTAATACACGTCGTTCACGTAGTAGTACGGCACGCCGCCCCACCAGTAGGTGGCATACACAGCGGGCAGGAAGCCGAGGTACAGCGGATAAGACCAGCCATAGAAGGCAGCCGGCCAGTAACCGCCATGCCAATAGCCACCGCCCCAGCCGCCGTGAATTCCATAACCGACGCCACCACGAAAGCCATAACCGTAGCCGCGGCCATAGCTATAGGCGCCGCCGGCGCGAATCTGGGCATGCGAGCCCGCGCCGTAACTATGCAGACCCGCGGAATAATGCGGCGCTGCAAAAGAATGACCGCCGCCACTGAAATGCGGGGCGCTGACATGGCCGCCACCGCTGAAGTGACCGCCACCGCCACCGCCGTGGGATTCGGCAAATGCGGCGGAAGTCCCCACCGCTAGAGCGGCTGCGACTCCGATCACGCTTAAAACTCTACGGGCCTTGGTTCGAGCCTTGGCACTGACCCTGGCATTCATGATTTGCTCCGTCGCGGTTCAAAATGTTGCCGCGTCATCGTTTCCAATCTTCGGGCTCATGTTACAGCCCATGCCAAGTAAAACGCATTGGGTGACCTGGCGATGACAGTGTAGTCCTTTGCTACATCCTTCAAAAATCAACGAGTTGCGGCATGGTTAAACAAGCTTAACGCTCAGGCCTTGGCGCGCTCGTCGTGACCGATCAATTTGACCCAGATGCTCTCGAAGTGTTCCCCCAACGGCGCATCCAGCTCCATCGAGGCGCGCACCGTGCCTTCGGAGATCCTGCCATGTTCAAAGAGCACCGCCAGCGCCGCAAGTTTTCGGCCGAACGCGAGCGAACGCCCCAGCGCCGACGGCGCCGTATCCGCCTCCCCCACTGCCCGCGGCCGCTGCTCCTCGAGCGCCGTGAGTACCCGTTCGGACAGATCCCAGCTCGCCGCGACCCGCTTGGCGACCCCCGCGCATTGCGAGTCGATCAGTGAAATGATGATGGCCGGATGGGGGGTACGTCCGCCGAGCAGCGTCTGGCTGCGATCCATGACGATCCGATACACCACGATGGCGCCCAGCCCCATGGTCAGCGCCAGCAGCTGGGCAGCGAATGGATCGGCGTTCTCCACCAGCGCGGCATAGTTCTCCGCGGCGCTGGCCGCGCGGAAGGTGTGCTCCCACACCGTCTCCGGAAATCGCGGGTAGTGAGTCGCCGGCAGTTTGAACACAGGCTGCACCAGCACGGTCGCGATCAGCGAATGAAGGCCATCGGTGCCCAACATTGCCACCGCCCGATCGAGGCTCTCAACGGGATCCTCGCTCACGCGATAAACGGGACTATTGGCGACCTTCAGCAGGTTGCCGGCCAGCGCCGGATCACGCGCGAAAATATTCGCCAGCTGATGCTGCGTGCTTTTCTTGTCATGCACGGCCCGCAGCAGCTGCGGCAACATCATCGGCCGGCGCATGGTGTATTTCGGATCAGTGGCCAGCTTGTCGAAGACCGAATCTGCGTTTTCGCTGATCAGGCGCAGGTCCTGCGGCGGGGGTGTCTGGTGCGCCAGCGCGCCGAAGGCCAGCTCGTACATGAGGTGGAAGGTTTGTTGGCCGTTGAGGACCTGCGTTTCCAGCAACGCCGCACCCGGGGTTATCGCGCGCCTGATGGCGGACAAGGAGGAGTCGGGCGGCGACACCATCTCGGGCATCGGGGTCCGTTGGGGGGGTGGCTGCGCAACACCCGAAGGTGCGGATGACGCCTTGGCGGCACGCGCGGTGCCACGCAGCGACAGCCATACGCACACGGCGCCGGCGATGGCCGCCATGACGAGGAGCAAACCGATGACCATGCCCCGAGCCATCATTTTCTTGCCGTGCCGCCCGCTTGATTGACCCCGCGATAAGAGCGTTGATTCTGCCATAGATAATGCGTCCCGAGCGCGGACAACTGCCCGCTGCGCTGCGAGTGGGCCGGGTAGAATGCGTGATCAGGGTCACAATTGAAGTCGAAGGTATGCAGCAGCCATTGCTCGCCCCCGGTGACATCGTCGATGTCGTTGCGCCGGGGTTCCGCTGCGGGACGGAACAGCTGGAACGGGGAATCGCATTCCTCGAACGCCAGGGACTCGTGCCGCGCGTGCCGCCGGACCTGTTCGGCGCCGACCTGCTGTGCGCAAATACCGATGCACACCGCTTTGCGCAGCTGCGCAAAGCGCTGTACGCCCGTGACTCGCGCGCCGTCTGGTGCGTGCGCGGTGGCTACGGCGCGCTGCGGATCATCCAGCGGCTGCAGGCCCTGAAGCCGCCATCAAGGCCGAAGCTGCTGATCGGCTATAGCGATGCCACGACGCTGCATCAGCTGTTGAACCTGTTCTGGGGCTGGCCGTCGTTGCATGGACCGCTGCTGGATCGACTCGGCGGCGCCGAGGTACCCGAGGCGGAGCGGGCTGAGCTGGCTGCGGTGCTGTTCGGCGGCGCACCCCAGACAACGTTTGCCGATCTGCAGCCCTTGAATGCCGCGGCGCGACGCCGACATCGAATCATCAGTCGGTTGACGGGCGGCAACCTCACTGTGCTGCAAAGTACGCTGGGCACCGCGCTCCAGCGCCGCCCCACCGGCATGCTGTTCCTCGAAGATATCGGTGAGCGCGGCTACCGCATCGATCGCATGCTCGAACAGCTGCGCCAGGCCGGCGTGCTGCGCAACCTGAAGGCCATCGTGCTCGGCAGCTTCCTGGGTGGGGCGGAGGCCGATGGCAGCAACCTGGGACATGCGGTCCTGGAACGTTTCGCGCAGACCCTGGCGATTCCGGTGCTGTCCGGAATCCAGGCGGGGCATGGCGCCTATCAGCGTCCCGTGTTCCTGCACACACGCGCCGAACTGCGCTGCGGACCCGAGGCGCAGCTCCTTGTGCATACGCCCGCTTTCGCGCACCGATGACTGCACAGACCCATCCGCGCGGCGTGCGCTCGTTCGTGCTGCGCGCGGGACGCATGACGGATGGGCAGCAGCGCGCCCTGGAGACCCTGTGGCCGCGGTTCGGGCTGGAATATTCCGCGGCACCGTGCGATCTGGACGCCCGGTTCGGTCGCCAGGCGCCGCGGATCGTGGAAATCGGCTTCGGCAACGGTGCGAACCTCATCCACATGGCAAGCCAGCGGCGCGAGGCGGACTTTCTGGGCATCGAGGTGCATCGCCCCGGCATCGGCCGCGTGCTGCTGGACATCGAGCGCCTGAATCTGCACAACGTGCGCCTCAGCAACCACGACGCGGTAGAGGTGGTCGGCCAGCAATTGGCCGAAAGCAGTGTGGATGAAGTGCTGGTGCTGTTTCCGGATCCCTGGCACAAGAAGCGCCACCACAAGCGCCGTCTGCTCAACCATCCGTTCGTCGCCCTGCTCGCCAGCCGTCTGAAACACGGCGGTGTGCTGCGGGCCGCCACCGACTGGGAGCCTTACGCGATCGCGATGCTCGAGGTGCTGGGAAGCTGCCCGCTGCTGGAGAACACCGCGGCCGACGGCGCTTACTCACCGCGGCCGCCGTCACGGCAGCCAACGCGCTTCGAGCGCCGCGGTGAACGCTTGGGCCACGGCGTTTGGGACCTGGCGTTTCGCCGGCGCTAGAAAGTCGCGCGAATCCCATCGAGTACGAACTGCACGGCGAGCGCCCCCAGGATCACACCGAACAGACGGTTCGCGACATTGGTGCCCGTGACACCCATGGTGCGCATCAGCGGCACGGCGACCAGCATCACGATCAGCGTCATCAGCAAAACCAGCGCCACGCACGCTGCCATCGCCAGAAACTGCAGCGGATGGGCCGTAATCGGCAGTGGCCCGAACCACAGCAGGATGGTGACCAGCGCGCCGGGTCCGGAGATCAGCGGGAAGGCCAGCGGAAACACCGAGACGTCCGCACGACGGCGGCTCTCCTCCTGCTCATCGCTCGAGGTGCGCGTACCGGACTCACGGGCGAACACCATCTCCAGCGCGATCAGGAACAGCAGCAGGCCACCGAAGATGCGAAACGCCTGAATGCTGATGCCCATCGCCGCCAGAAACGGCGTGCCGATCAGGGAAAACGTCAACAGGATCAGCCCCGCGATCGACACCGCCTTGATCGCCATCTTGCGCTGGTATTCCGGGGTGGCCCCGGCGGTGAGACTGACGAATACCGGGGCGACGGACAGCGGTTCCACCACGACGAAGAACACGATGAAGAACTTGATGACTTGATCAGTCATTGTTGCGGTCATACCGGCTGGTCATCCTGCAGCGCAAGCTTGTCCGATGCGCCGCGTTACCCTTGAAAGCCCTTTGAATCAGGCGCAACATCAATCGGCGATTGGCGTGCGAGCATAGCAATGCCGCCCGAGCGGCGCGCAGCTGTTGTCAGGGAATCTTCGCGAGGAGGATTACGATGGCGACTCAGAATCCGGGCGTCGGGGCCTGGTACCGGTTGAATGGCGGACCGCCCTTCGAGGTGGTCGCGTTCGACGAGGATGACGGCACCATTGAGGTGCAATACGTCGATGGCACCCTGGAAGAGCTGGACCGCGAGGACTGGAAGTCCTGGTGCGATGAACATTCGCTCGAAGCCGCCGATCCGAGCGAGGACTGGAGTGACTCGGCCGATGTCGAAGCCGACGAGGGTCATTCCCGATTCGGACTTCAGGACGACAAGAACGATCTACGGGCCGGGTCCCTCGACGACATCGATCTATTCGACATCGGTTAATCCGTCGCCGGCCTCAGTGCGTGCCGATGGGTGGGGCGGGTCAACACGTAAAGCAGCAACAAGGCGGGAATGCTCAGGCTCGCGGTGTACAGGAAGAAATGCGGATAACCGATCCGGTCAACCACGAATCCTGACGTCCCCTTGAGCAGCTCGCCGGGCAGCGCATACAGTGATGAGAACAGCGCGTACTGCGTCGCCGTATAGCGCGAACTGGTGAGCGCGGACAAAAAGGCGATCAGCGCCGTGCCGTGCAACGCCAGCGCCATGTTGTCCAACCCGTTGACGAACCCCAGCCCCACGACCGTCGGTCCGTGGGTGGTGGCCAGCCACGACCAGCCAAGATTCGACAGGATGACCAGGCAGCTACCCAGAATCAGGGCACGCACGATGCCGTAGCGCGCAATCACGACGCCCGAGAGCACCACGCCGATCATCGACAGCCCCAGGCCGATGAACTTCACCACCGTGGCGATCTGCCCCAAGCTGTAGCCATGGTCGATATAGAAGGGGTTCGCCATGACCCCCATCGTGAAGTCGGTCAGGCGGTAACTGCCGATCAGCAACAACAGCAAGGCGGCGGTCCGGACCGAAAAGCGCCCAAGGAAATCCGTCAGCGGACACACGACCGCGCCCACGAAGGCGGCACCCGCGGTCTGCGCGAAGCTCGGCCAGTGCGCCCGATTTGCCAGCCAAGCGCGCACGCGCTCTTCCTGGTGCTCGCCCACGGGGACCACCCTGGGGTGCGGCTCACGCACCAGCAGGGTGGTGATGACACCGACCAGGCCCAGCCCCGCCATGGTCGCGTAAGTGACATGCCAGCCGGCTACCTGGGCCAGACCCAGCGCCCCGGCGCTGCTGCAGATGAGCCCGGCACGAAAGCCGACCTGGTAGGCCGCGGCCATCGCTCCCTGCTGCGAACCCGGTGCGGACTCGATGCGCCAGGCATTCATGGCGATGTCCTGGGTGGCCGCGCAGAACGCCAGCAACAGCGCACCGACCGCCACCTGCGTCAGGTTGGCCGCGGGGTGCGCCAGCGACAGGTTCACCAGCGCGCCAACGATGCCGAGCTGTGCGAGCAGCAGCCAGCTGCGGCGGCGCCCGAGCAAGCGCTTCAGGCCCGGCAGGGGCACGCGATCGACGAATGGCGCCCAGAGGAATTCCAGCGTGAAGATCAGCCCGACCCAGCCCAGCATGCTGATTTTGCCGCGCGCAATGCCTTCCTGACGCAGCCACGCCGACAGCGTGTTGTAGATCAGGTAGAACGGCAGGCCGCCGGCGAAGCCCAGAAACAGCATGGACACGACCCGGGTCTGAAAGTAGACCTGCGCCGCCTGCGCCCATCGGGAAGGGTGATTCGATGTAATAATCAAAGACTCCAGACCAAGTCACGATCATGCACAACTATCAGCTCGAATTCATTGATCTCGCCCTGGAACGTGAAGCACTGCGCTTCGGCCGCTTCACGCTGAAGTCCGGGCGCGAAAGTCCGTATTTCTTCAATGCCGGCTTGTTCAGCGATGGCGCCGCCGCCGCCGCGCTCGGCCGCTGCTATGCGGCCGCGCTGGTCGCATCCGGCGTTGAGTACGACATGCTGTTCGGGCCGGCATACAAGGGTATTCCGCTGGCCACCGCCACGGTGATTGCGCTCGCGCAGCGGTACGGCCGCAGTGTGCCCTATGCCTTCAATCGCAAGGAGGCCAAGGATCACGGCGAGGGCGGCACCATTGTCGGCAGCCCCCTGAAGGGCCGGGTAGTGATCGTCGATGATGTGATTTCGGACGGCGCCGCCAAGCGCGAGGCCATCGACCTGATCCGCATCGCAGGCGCCATTCCCGCGGCCATCCTGCTGGCGCTCGACCGGCAGGAGCGCGGTCACGGGGAGCGTTCCGCGGTGCAGGAGATCCAGGCCACGCTCGGTGTCAATTGTGTGAGCATCCTCACACTTGGACAGCTGCTGGAGGCCCTGGAGAACCCTGCCGATGGCCGCGCTCGAGTTTCTGCGCAGCAGCTCACGGCGCTGAAGGCCTATCGCGCACAATTTGGTGCCTCGTGACACTTGCGGCACCGGATCCGACAGGGACATGATGCGCGCAAAGCCGACGTCCTAGACTCCAACCATGCCAAGACCTGTTACGGCCGCAAAGTTCAGTCTCGCCCTGCTGTGCGCCTGCGCCTGGGGTACGGCCTGTTGGGCCGACAACAGCAACGCCGGCACCACCTACAAATGGGTGGACGATCAGGGTGTCGTGCACTACGGGGACAGCATCCCGCCACAGTACGCGCAGAAGGAAACCACCCTCCTGAATAAGGAAGGCGTGGCCATCGGCCATAAGGACGCCTCCAAGTCCGCCGCGGAACTTGCCGCTGAGGCTACTGCGCAGGAGCAGCTCGCCCGGCAGAAACAGCATGACAGTTTCCTGCTCGCCACTTACACCTCGGTCAAGGACATCGAACAGCTGCGTGACGAGCGATTGCAACAGGTTCGGGGGCAGCGGATCGCCACCGAGCAATACGTTGCCTCACTGGGAGAGCGGCTGGCGGCGCTGCAGGCCCGCGCCCAGAACTTCAAGCCGTACAGCAGCCGGCCGGACGCGCACCGCATGCCCGACGATCTGGCCGAACAGATGGTTCATACCCTCAACGACATCCGCACCCAAAAAGCGGCCCTGTCATTGAGCCAGGACCAGGAAACCAAGACCCAGAGCCAGTTCCAGGCGGATATCGACCGTTACAAGGAGTTGCGCGCCGCCCAGGCGGCCGTGCGCTGAGCCGTCCGCGGCGGGTCAGCCGCGCCCGGAGTGCCCAAAGCCGCCGGCGCCACGGGCGCTGGCCGCGAAGTCGTTCACCACTTCGATCTCTACCTGCACCACGGGCACCACCACCAGCTGCGCGATGCGCTCGCCAGGTTCAATCGTGAAGGCGCTGTGCCCGCGGTTCCACATCGACACCATCAGCTGGCCCTGGTAGTCGGAGTCGATCAGACCCACCAGATTGCCGAGCACAATGCCATGTTTATGGCCCAACCCCGACCGCGGCAGAATGATCGCGGCGAGGCCGGGATCGTTGAGATGAATCGCCAATCCGGTCGCGACCAGCTCGGTCTGCCCGGGCGCCAGAAGCAGCGGGGAATCCAGACAGGCGCGCAGGTCCATGCCGGCCGACCCCGCGGTGGCATAGGTCGGCAACGGAAACGCCTCGCCGACGCGCGCATCGAGGATGCGCACCCTCAGCGGGTGTTTGCGGGTCTTCCCGTCCATCTTTTCAGCCTTTGATGACGGCGGCCGGCAATGCGGCCGCGCGCGTCGCATCGGCGCGACGCTCGGCAAACACCGCGGCGATGAGTTCGATGAGTTCGCGTGCCAGTTGCGTCTTGGCGTTGCGCGGCAAAAGCTTCCGCCCGCTGCGCCACAGGACGATGAGTTCGTTGTCGGCGCAGTCGAAGGCCTTGGCGTGACCGACTTCATTGGCGGCAATCATGTCCAGGTTCTTGCGCAGCATCTTGGAGCGCGCGTTCTGCTCCACCGTATCCGTCTCGGCCGCGAAGCCTACGACAAATGCCGGGCGCGAGGCGCCCGCGGCGAGCGTGCCGATGATGTCCGTGGTCCGCGCCATTTGCAGCGCCAGATTCTCTTCGGTCTTCTTGATCTTCTGAGTCGCGGCCTCCGCCGGGCGGTAGTCAGCCACTGCGGCCGTCGAAATAAAGATGTCATCGGGCCGCACTTCGGCCTGCACGGCCGCCAGCATGTCCGCCGCACTCTCGACATCGACTCGCCGCACGCCGGGCGGTGTCGCCAGCGCCACCGGGCCGCAGATCATCACGACTTCGGCGCCGGCCTCGCGAGCCGCCTGCGCGACCGCGAACCCCATCTTGCCGGAGCTGCGATTGCTGATGAAGCGCACCGGATCAATGGGCTCGCGGGTGGGGCCGGCGGTGATCAGCACCCGACGGCCGCTCAGTACGCCGCTCGGCACCAGGGTCGAATCGGCGAGCGCCGCAAGTTCGGCCGGTTCGAGCATGCGGCCCGCACCCACCTCCCCGCACGCCTGGTCGCCGACGCCGGGACCGAATACATGCACGCCGCGCTCCTTCAACAAGGCGACATTGGCTTGCGTCGCAGAGTTGGCCCACATCTGGTGATTCATGGCCGGCGCGAGGGCAATCGGCGCCGCCGTGGCAAGGCAGGTCGTGGCGAGCAGATCATCGGCACGTCCACCGGCCAGTCGTGCCAGAAAATCGGCACTGGCAGGCGCGATCAAAACCAGGTCGGCCCAGCGGGCGAGTTCAATATGACCCATGGAGGCTTCGGCCGCCGGATCCCACAGATCCGTACGCACCGGGCGCCCCGACAGTGCCTGGAACGTCATCGGCGTCACGAATTCCCGGGCACCATCGGTCATGACCACCTGCACCTCGGCACCGCGCTCGCGCAGACGCCGCACCAGGTCCGCGCTCTTATAAGCCGCGATGCCGCCGGTGACGCCGAGCAGGATATGTTTACCGTGCATAGAACCTCTGGCAGCCATTATCCGGCGCGATCCGGCAGCCTGCAAACAAGCATTTGGGTATGTCTACAGCGGATTCGGTGCTGGTCGGGGCGGGTGCCACCGCCGGACACTGCGGCAATGTCGATCCGGAACTGGCTACCTAGCGAGCGACCGCGGGAAAAGCTTATGGAACAGGGTGCCCAGAGCCTGTCCAATGCCGAACTGCTGGCGGTCTTTCTTGGCACCGGCAGCCGCGGCGGAACCGCGGTCGATCTGGCGCACCGGCTGCTGGCGCAATTCGGGTCTTTGCGGGAGCTGTTGTGCGCGGACCGGGTTCAGGCGCTGGCCGGGCATGGGCTGGGGCCAGCCCGCTACTGCCTGTTGCAGGCCGCACTGGAGCTGGCCCGTCGCCACTACCGCGAAACCCTCAAGGCCGGTCCCGCACTGGATTCCCCGGAGACCGCCCGCGGCTTTCTGCTCGCGCAGCTGCGCGATCGACCCTATGAGGTGTTCTGCTGCATGCACCTGGATACCCGGCATCGGCTGATCGCCTTCGAGGAGCTGTTCCGCGGTACCGTCGACGGCGCCAGTGTGCATCCGCGGGAGGTCGTCAGGCAGGCGCTGGCGCGCAACGCAGCCGCCGTGATCTTCGCCCACAACCATCCATCGGGGGTCGCCGAGCCCAGTCAGGCTGACGAGCTCATTACCATCCGCCTACGCGATGCCCTCGCGCTGGTGGACATACGCGTGCTCGACCATCTGGTGATTGGTGACGGGCGCTGCATGTCTTTCGCAGAACGTGGACTCATTTGAAAAGTGGAGTGGGTGCGCTCGGTCCTCCACGTTTGCTGTAGCGTCAGGTCAGAGATCTCACCAGAGTTGATCCGGCGCGACCAGAGGTTCGATTGGCTTGCGACGACGACCTCGAATGACCGCCAAGGCACCCGCCAGCAACGTAAGACCGGTGAGCATGCCGGCGGGGTCGATTTCTGGCGCCGCGGCCGCGGAGGTGGAATTGAAAGTCCAGTCGTACACGTCGCCGTCGAGGCTCGAGGCGACGCCTGTGAAGCTGGTGCCGCCTGGATAACTACCTGCGAAGAGATTCGGATTCCCCGCCACTCCGAAGTCAAGCAGCCCACCTGGGGACAGGGAACCAGAGATATCGATGATGCCACCCGTTCCGCACTGCGCGGCGGTGAATCCTACGCAGGTGACATCGAGCGTTCCTAAAAGAGCGAGGCCACCGCTGCTCGGTGTTGCGCTCAAGACGACGAAGTTGGCGAGCTCATCAGCGCCATTGTCGCCGGGACCGACCGTGACTGCGGTACCGGACCCGGACCAGTCTGCGACTATTGATGAACTTGCCTGCGCAACGCTGCTGGCAAAGCATAGCGCAACGACGCAAGCCGTTATTGTTCTCATGACACCTTCTCCCCGAAGAAATTTATTGGTAACCCAACTTTGTCTATTCTTCTATCAACCCTAACAGAGCTGACTTTCGACAAGACTACGCCGGCCGGTGTTGAGGACTCAATTCAAAATATTTCAATCATGCAGCGCTCAGAGTCGATTCCGAGCAAGGGTGCATTCGTCAATTATTGACAAATGTTACGAAAAGTAGGGGTTTTGATCTCCCGGAGTACGAGCGCCACAAAACCCCAGGACCAGCGCGGCTGCCGGCAGGATGATGCTCGCGGCGTAGGATGTAGGAGAGCGCAGGACATCCTCCCACAACACCTGCAGCGGCACGACACACGTCACTGGTATCGGGACAAGCCAATACATCAGCCACACCCCAATCGATATGCAAGGCAGGACGATCTTGGAGGCACCGGCCAGTCGTGCGAGTGCCGCACCCATCCCGGCCGCTATCAATGCGCTTGGCAGGCTAACTGCCACGATCGACCACAGTTCGAGGCTTAGATGCCTATGCGCCTTGGCGAACACCACGTACCAATGAGGCCAAGCGACCGCGATGATGATCCCCGAGACAAATTCATTCAGGAACGCAAAAGCCAGACCCACGGCGATCGCTGTGAGAACCGGCCGCGATCGCCCCAAGTATCGTTCCACGTAACTGGCGCGAACGCATCCGGCGGCCCAGACAAGTGCCCGGTAGTGCCCCGGCACATGTTGCAGCTCGCTTTCTATCGCCGCAGCCCATTGCGGACGAATCGGGCGCAGCACTCCCGCTGCATGGCGTACCAGGCGCAGTGCAAACCGCCGCTGCCACGCATCACTCATATAGTCGTACCGGCCTTTCGCCGCACTGCGTGCTCGTCTGCGAATACTCTCTCGCTTTCACGCGCCAGCTGAAGTCCGCTGGCCGTAAGCCGATACGCGTGCCGAGCGGGTCGGCCGTTACGCTGTGGATCGCGCCATTCGGAATCCAGCAGCCCTCGATCACTCAGTCGCATCAACAACGGATAGAGCGTGCCGGAAGTCAGGCCCGTCGCCTTCGAGAGCTCGTAGCCGTAGTGCCACCCCCGCGGCTGCTCGAGCATGGTCGACAACACCAGACGAGTCTGACGCGAGGCGTTTTGCGGGCGGCTCATGCTCGTATATCAACATATGTCGGATAACGAATCAAGGAACCCGCCGGACGCGTGTTTGATGCGATGGTGCGGAGCCGCATTAACTCCCGCTAATCAACCGTCCACAACTCGGGTACTCCGCGGAGCGTACATTTGAACGCAGTACTAGCGCCTTCTGCTCATCGACATCGATTGAATCAGCTCACTTGTCCAGTCATCCTCGTCGGCGCGGCCGCGCTCACCGCCTGCGCGACGAAGATTCCGACCACGAGCCAGTGGGCCGCTTCGCAGGGCTTTGAACGGGTCCATCTCCAAGGCAAATCGTACTTCTGTCGCGCTGAGCCGAAGCAAGCGCCCGCGAATTTGAGCAACGTGAGCTGCCTCACCCCGCTCGAGCTCCTGAACCTTCGGATTGCCGGCGAACGGACTTCAAACGCGGACTTGCCCTTCGTCGCCTTTACTCATCACGACGGATCATGACGCTACCCACCGAAATTCCGATACGTATTCCCCTTCTGGTGATGATTGCGATCATCAGCCTTGTCAGCACGTCGGCCGCCGAAGCGGGGCAAACCGCTGTCTGGACACCACGCAAGCTGGTAAATTTCTCCCCACCGCTCGTTGCCAACGCAGGATCGCTGAGTCCCGCTTCATGCGACCAACTCATCCAACGCTTGAGGCCGGTGCTGCTCCATCTTGGAGCACGCGCGAGCGACCTGAAGTTCGACGATCACAACTGCCACACCCGGGCCGGCAAGAACACTATTGACGTCGCCTTCTCGGTGCTCGAACCGGCCGATGACGTCCGAAATCCGGCGGGCGCGGAGGCTGATGCGAGCTGGCAGATTGTTGAGCTCAGAACGAACGAGGACAAAATCCAGAGCAGATCGGGGTTCTCTTTGCCGTTCACCTGCGCTTATCTGGACTACGTGACGATGAAGGTGCTGCCGTTGTTTTCAATCCGGTATGCGAAGCAAATCTCTCGGGATATTTGCGATAGGACTGACGTTGGCCTACGTGCCCAGGTACTAAAGCCCAAACCACAGTTAGCGGCGTCGCATTAGGACAGACTGTCGAAGCTGCCGCGCCCGCATTATCGAGAAACCACACTCGCCCACCGACAATACATAACGGATGGTCGATCGGCCCGGATCCCCTGTAGTATCTGTCTGCCGGCCGCACAGTCATCACTACCAATTGTAAACCGGTCCTGGCAAAGCAGCTTTCCTACGCAATGCCGCAATTGGCGCCCCACACGGGCGATACTGTGCAGCCAGAATTGGCCGTGTCACACATATCGGGCGCTGACAATCGCGCAAAGAAGTGGAGTCGAATGAGACAGATCAAACATTGCTTCAATTTCGCGGGTGCTGCGCTGCTCGTTGCGTGCGCAACCCCGACCCCAACCCCGGCCCCTGGGCAGACGCTGACACAGACATCGGCGGCAGTGGCGGAGCCGACGTCGAACGATAAGTTCCAGGTTCCTATCGGCTATCAGAAAATAATGGTCAATGGTGAGGCGCACTACTGTCGTAACGACGTGGACACCGGTTCGCACATTTCGCGCAGCAGGGTCTGCTACACACTGGCGCAACTGAAGTTACAAGACGAAGAAAACCAGCGCAGCATCTCGAGCAGCATCCAGAACTCCAATGCCCTCGGCACCGCGGTCGGCGCTGGTGCGCCATCGAACGGGCGCTAATTTCAGCGCCCCAGGCGCCGTCGGCACGGGTGGGCGTTGCTTCGCGCCCATCACTGACGCCGCGTTACTTCTTGACTGGCGCCGATCCCAGGCTGAGCTTGTCACCCGTGTACGGGTTGTAATCGTAGTTGCCCGGAAATTCTTCCTTGGATTTGCGATCGATTTTCTTCGGCAGAAGACTTGCCAGTGGCAGCCGCCAATGAAACGTCTGCTCAAATAGCGTGTACTGGAAGGACCCGGGCTTCATGGGATCAGTGATCCGATGGCCGTCGGACGTGGCCGGATACACGATCAGTTCTATGCTCTGTCCCATCTGTCCCAGCATGCCGGCGAGCAGGGGCTTCATGGCGCCGAGGATAGTCTGGACAGCCGCGGGCACCTTGTCAGGATCGATCGGGGCAATCACCTTGCCGTCAACTTCCAGGCGGCCATTGCTCAACAGGTCGGCTTTCGAGGCGACGTCGCTCAAGCCCTGCAAGCCGGTATTGGCCCGCAGCAACGCAAACACCTGATAATCCTGAAAAGCCGCATGAACCTGTGCGGCGGTGTCCGGGGTAACATTGGGATTGCCGGCGAGACTCACGTCCCAGAACTCGGCCGGAATCCACCAGGCCATGGTCAGTTGCTGCCCTACCGTCGATGACTGCTGAGTCTCGGCGATGAAGCCGCGCACATCGGCCGCGCGAACGCTTCCGACCAAGGCAGTTCCCACGAGCAGGCAAGCCGCGAAGCGCATTAACGCGCGTTGGCGTACTGCACCCATCATCCGACACCCCCACAACGCGATTTTTTGAAGCCCTCGCGAATCATACCTGTTGGCCGCGCCTGACGGCGCTGCGTTTCGCGGGCGGTCGCATTCATGGAACTACGCCGCCGAAACAAACCACGTTTGCGTGCTCGTTCAACGGCACTCGAAATCATCCTTGCCGACCGGATAACAGAAGTCGCTCCACTTGCCGCCGGCGCGCCAGTAGTCCACGAGCCCCAGGTCGCGCACGATCTGTTTGAAGCGCGGGTCGGCACGCAATCCGGTCTTAAAAGGCGCCCAGAGATTTACCAAATTAGGGGAAGGCAGATCAACGTGGGCTCGGCGCAGCGCATCAAGCGCGAGATCCTTGTCGCCGTAGACATCCGCAATCTCGGCTATGTTGATGTATCCCGAGATGCTGGGGTTCGCCACCACATACGCGAATGCCTGTCGAATCGAGGCGCGGGCGCGGGCCTTGTCGTCAAAGTTTTCGCTCGTGACGCCGAACCATGCGGTAGTTTTGAAGGCGTTAAGGAAGTGCACGAACGCGGACTTGGCTGCCGCCGGGTCGACATCCTTGCGCACCAAGACACGCATGAGTGCCCGGTAGGAACCTATGAATTGGCCGTTTGCGCCTGCAAAGCCATTGCTGCGCTCATATTCGGCCTGCGCCTCCGCAGGGCGGCCTACTCCGTCCAGCACCGTTTGCAGGGTACCGGAGATATCAAGCGACAAGGGGTCGATCTGGCGCGCCCGGCGCACGTACTCGAGCGCCTCTGCGTATCGCCCCACCTGCATGAGAAAGCCGCCGAAGTTACTGACAGCATCAACCCCAGAGGGCGGAGCCGCGGTCAGGGCAGCCCTCGTGACAGCCTCGGCCTCGGACCACTTGCGCTGCGCCATCAACGCATTCCCACGCAAGTCCAGCACCCACCATGCCGTCGGGGCCAGTGCCAGAATGCGCGCCAACGCTTGGTCTCTTTCCTTGCGGGTCGCTGCCGTATTCCCGTCCGGTGAGAACGACAGCCACTGCAGCGTGCGGTAAAGCGATCGCCAGCCCAGGGCGAATCCTGGATCGAGCGCCACCGCGTCGCGGCTGAATTGGGCCGACGCTTGCAGATCGTTGTTTAACAGGCTTTCCTCGGCGCGCAGATACTTATCGTAGGCGTCGACATTGTTCGTGCCGCCATTGGCACGTGCCATCTCGCCGACATCCAGCTTGACGCTCAGGGCTTCAGCGACATCCTTGGCAACTTCATCTTGAACAGACAATACATTTGCGAACCCGCGCTCATAGGTCTGCGACCACAGGTGTGCGCCCGTGTCCGCATCGATCAGCTGCACCGTGATGCGCAGGCTATCGCCGGCCTTTCTGACGCTGCCTTCCACCAGGTTCTTGACGCCGAGCTTCGCGCCGATGACACGCAGATCCTCGTCCTTGCCCTTGAACGAAAAACTCGAAGTGCGACCTGTAACCCGAAGACCCTTGAGCTGCGCCAGTTGGTTCAAAAGCTCTTCGGTTAGGCCGTCGGCAAAGTACCCTTGGTCATGCTCCTGCGACATATCGACGAGGGGCAGCACGGCAATCGACTTCTCCGCCTCAGCAGTTTGCGCAGCGGCGCCGGCCTGACTTTGGGTGGGAGCGGCCTGGTTGGTCGGCAGCACGGTCTTGCGCAGCGCGAGGTAACCGATCCCCACCACTGCAAGCAGCAGCACGATCAGCACCGGCTTGAACAGGGCACGTCTGACCTTGATGGTCGGCGGCCCACGTTGAGGCAGTTCGGGAGGCGGTCTGGCCGAGCGTATCGCCGCTGCCGCTCCAGGCGACAGCAGCTGGACTATTCGTTGTACGAATGCCGGAGAGGTCTCTCCATTGGGCAGACGCGTCCATTGCAGCTCCCGAAACTGGTCCGGCACCCCTTCGTCTTTATCGGAGGTGGAATCGATGACCACCGGGATGAGGAACGGCCGATTGGCCGCCATCAGACACGAGCGGTCGACCGCCAGCTTCCATTCAAGGCGAAAGTACCCTTCGTCCCTTGAGTGAGTGGTATGCGAGATGAGTGGAACAAAGAGTGTGCAGGTCTTGATCTGTCGACGGATCGTGGCGTCCCAAGCCTCCCCGCCGCGAAGTTCACTCTGATCGAACCATACCTCCACGCCAGCGGCGCGCAGCGCCTCGCAGATGCGATGAGCGGCGTCGGAATCCTGAGAAGCATAGCTCAGGAATACGGCCTTCGACGGCTCCGTCACGGATGCTTGGCTTCCCTGGGCAGCGCAGGACGACTTGTGTTGCAGCGTCTTCGTACAAGCAAGGCAAGCTTATAGGATTTCCGGGGTTCGGATCCGGCGGGCGCGGAGCCCACCCGATGCCGCCTTGCGGGAAGACCGCCTGGCTGGTATAAAGCTCGACCCCAGCGGTCTGTCCGGGTCATCCGGCGTTCCGTAACCAATTGATCGTAAAGGTTAAGTTTATGTCCCGCGTCTGTGAAGTCACTGGCAAAGGCCCCGCTTCGGGCAATCGCGTCTCGCACGCGAACAACCGCGTCCGACGGCGCTTCCTGCCGAACCTGCACCAGCAGCGCTTCTGGCTCGAGGCCGAGAAGCGCTGGGTGTCCCTGCGCGTGTCGATCCATGGAATGCGCACCATCGAGAAGAAGGGCATTGATGTGATCGTGGCCAAGCTGCGCAAGCAGGGCGAGAAGATCTGATGCGAGAGAAAATCAAACTGCTGTCGTCGGCCGGAACCGGTCATTTCTACGTCACGACCAAGAACAAGCGCCTGCACCCGGACAAGCTTGAGGTGAAGAAGTTTGACCCGATGGTCCGCAAGCATGTCTCCTATAAAGAGACCAAGATAAAATAAGCGCCGCTTGCAGCGCACAGATTCTAGAGAGGCCCGGCAGCGACCGGGCCTTTTTCATTTCAGGCAGCTGTGACTCGGGGGCGTTTGTGGCACAGATAAAAATCTACGGTCAGCGGGAGCACCTGAAGCCGGTCCAGGCAGCCCTTTCGGACGCCATCCACTCATGCGTCGTGGAGGCGCTGCAGTTTCCGCAGGACAAGCGAGCTCACCGCTTCTTTCACCTGGAGGCGCAGGACTTCTACTATCCGGCCAGCGCCAGCGCCCGCTATACCATCATAGAAATCAGCATGTTCGAAGGTCGCACGACCGCAACGAAGAAACAGTTGATTCGGCTGCTGTTCGAGCGGGTTTGCAAACAGGCCGATCGCCTGCCCAATGAAGTGGAGGTGACCCTCTCCGAGACGCCAAAACACAACTGGGGCTTCCGCGGCTTGCCCGGGGATGAAGTGGGACTGCCCTACAAAGTCGAAGTGTAGTGTCCAGCGCTATCATGCTGCGCCGCACAATTCTCGTACGCGTGGGAAGTCCGTCGGCAAGTGAGTACTCTATGCAGGCACCGGAAACAGGAGTGAACGCCATGCGAAGTGCGTTGGGTTTTGCTGCCGTAGCTCTACTGGGGGCCACCGCTTGGGCGGGTCTGGGCCTTGCCCAGCCCTTCACTGTCATGGCGCCGCCGGAGTCGCCCCAGAAATGGGTGCAGCTGAATGGGGCCGCCGACCTGGAGCGCCTGCGCGCGACCAATTTCAATCATTACCTGCGTGCCCAAAAGATTATCGCGGCGGCGAACGAGATCTGCCAGCCCGGAGCAGCGCAGCCCTCCCCGACTCGCTTCGATGCCAAGGCGGTCAATTGTCAGAGCATGTTCTGGCTGACGAGTCTGCCGCCGAAGAAGCTGCTGTCGTTCCAACTGGACGATGTCGGCTACTTCGCGCGGGTGAGTGTCACGGTCATCGGCGATAAATTCATCGATGGCCCGGCACGCGGCATCCCCATTCACGGCTGCCTTACTGCACCGGCGCCGGGTTGCGACCCGTGAATTGACGCTGATGCCAATAGGGATAGGCATAAGGCGTCGCGCTCGCGGCATCAAGCTGCGCTATCTGCGCGGCACTGAGCGCCCAGCCTACGGCGCCGAGATTGTCGCGTAGCTGCTGCTCGTTACGGGCGCCGATGATGACCGTCGCAACGGTCGGTCGTTGCAGCACCCAATTGAGGGCGATCTGCGGAAGAGTCTTGCCAGTGTCGCGCGCAATCTCATCCAACGCATCGACGACCTTGAACAGATGCTCCTGCGGCACGGGCGGACCGATGTCGACGATGACTTTCGTATTGAGTCGGCTGACCGCGCTGTGCTGCTGGCCGCGACGAATCTTGCCGGTCAGGCGCCCCCAGCCCAACGGACTCCAGACAATCGCGCCGACGCCTTGATCGAGCGCGAGCGGCATCAACTCCCATTCGTAGTCGCGCCCGACCAGCGAGTAGTGGGCCTGATGCGCAACATAGCGGGCAAGACCGTAGCGCTCCGATACCGCGAGCGATTTCATCAGGTGCCAACCTGAAAAATTCGAGCAGCCGATATAGCGTATTTTTCCGCTGGTGATCAGATCATCGAGGGCCCGCAAGGTCTCCTCGACCGGAGTCGAGCCGTCGAAGCCGTGCAGCTGATAGACATCGATGTAATCCGTGCCGAGGCGCTTGAGGCTCGCTTCGCAGGCGTTGATCAGATGAAAACGGGAGGAGCCCAGATCATTCGGACCGGGTCCCATGCGGAAGGTGCCCTTGGTCGATATGAGCACCTGTTCGCGTCGGCCGCGAATGGCGGCGCCGAGTACCTGTTCGGCGAGGCCTTGCGAATAGACGTCGGCGGAGTCGAACATCGTCAGCCCGGCTTCAAGACAGATCGAGACCAGGCGCGTGGCCTCCTCGACGCCCGTCGTGCCGAAGGCTTCGAATACACCACCGCCACCGAAAGTGGCCGTGCCGAAACTCAAAACGGGGACTTTCAATCCCGAACGGCCCAGCTGGCGGTATTCCATGTGTTTTCCTGATGTCGGCTAAGAGAGCGCCGACAGCATTTTGGCTGGAATGCGGCATGCGTGCCAGCGCTAGCGCGACTATGGTCGCGTCAACGCCGTTGCGGCGGGAGTGAATCATGATTGCCCACACTGGTCTTCACGTCAGCGACTACCAGCGGTCCAAAACGTTCTACCTCAAGGTTCTCGAGCCACTCGGATACAGGAACAATATGGAGTACGGCGACTCCGCCGGCTTCAACGATGGCGAGAACACGGACTTCTGGATCCACCGCGCAGAGGACGTAGTGCCTTCGCACCTAGCGTTTGAAGCGAAATCACGTGCGCAAGTCAAAGCGTTCCACCAGGCCGCGCTGGCGGCCGGAGCCACGGACAATGGCGCACCGGGCTATCGGGATTACTCGCCCGGCTACTATGCCGCCTTCGCTTACGATCCGGATGGTCACAACATCGAGGCGGTCTGGTACGACCCCAGCAAGGAAAAGTGATGCCCCCTCAGGCCGGTTTCTCGCCGCGCAGCGTGGTGCGGTACAGTTCGCGCCGATAACCCTGGTAGTCGTTATAGGCCTGGTGCACGCACAGCCGGTTGTCCCACAGGGCAAGCATGTCGGTCTCCCAGCGCAGCCGACACGCGAACACCGGCTGGGTCAGATGATCGGTCAGGTACTTGAGGAGCGGCGCCGACTCCTCCTCGTACATCCCCTCGATGCCGATACCGTAGGACGGATCCACATAGAGCGCCTTTTCACCCGTGACGGGATGGGTGCGTACCAGCGGGTGGTAGTTGCCTTTGATCTTGCGCAGCAGGCTGTCCGAGAGTTTCTCGGCCCCGCGAGTCGCGGCCAGCTGGCCGATCGGGCTGTCCCCGACCTGGACCGCTTCCTGCGCCGAGCGCAGCACATCGCGCAGCGAGAAATGCACTTTCAGATCCGCAATCATGCGCCGGTAGGCATCGCTCAGGTTGATATAGGCCAGCGCTGAATTGGCCCAGGTCGTGTCTCCGCCGAAGGGCGGAATCTGCACCGAGCGCAGCGAGGTGATGGCCGGCGGTTCCGGCAGAAACGGCGAGTCGGTATGCCAGCCTTCACCGAATACCATCTTCGATGGGTCGTCGGCCTCCTTGATCAGGGGGTGCACGTTGCGATGTCCCGGCACACCCTGGGTGTACGCGTCCTCGGCAAATGGTCCGAACCGCTGGCTGAAGGCCTCGTGGGACTCGTGCGTGAGCCGCTGGCCGCGCAGGTAGATCATCTTGTGGCGGAACAGCGCGTGGCGGACTTCCTCAAACTGCGCAGCCGTCACTTCCGCCGCCTGCAGCCCGACGATTTCGGCGCCCATCGAGGCGGCCAGCGGCCGCACCTGGATGTGCTGGTACGCAGCTGCGTGATTATCGAACTTTCCGGTCGGGTGGAGTCGCATCCGGGCACCTTATGGTTTTCGATTGCACTGCAATGGCACAAGGGTAACACTTCGCCTGCCGGCGCCCGAGGCACCGCCCCTTAGGCCCCGCTTAGCCATAAAGGGCACCCGAATATGTACCGGTATGGCGACCGGACTCTGCCGTGTAAAGTATAGTCAGACTCTTAACTTTCCATTGAAACAAACGCGCGCCATGATTGGCTTTGATGTCGCGCACGGAAGGCCCAATGACCTCTCAGTCCCAGACCCCTCGAGCGCTCAAAACATTGTTTTTGCAGGCCCCATCATTCGAAGGCTTCGACGGTGGCGCAGGCTCGCGCTACCAGGCCAAGCGCGAGATCAAATCTTTCTGGTTCCCGACATGGCTGGCACAGCCCGCGGCCCTGGTGCCCAGTTCGCGCGTGGTGGACGCCCCGGCCGACGAGCTGACGGTTGAGCAGACCCGCAAGATCGCGCGCGACTTTGAGCTGGTGATCATGCATACCAGCACGCCCTCCTTCCCGACCGATGCGCGCTTCGCTGAGCTCTTGAAGGAAGACAATCCGCAGATCCGGATCGGACTGATCGGCGCAAAGCCCATGGTCGATCCTGAAGGCTCGCTGAAAGCCACGCCGGCGATCGATTTCGTGTGTCGCGAGGAGTTCGACTTCACCTGCCAGGACGTCGCGGCGGGACTGCCTGTCGAGGACATCCGGGGGCTGTCGTATCGCGATGCCGCGGGCC